>ERZ795053.426-NODE-426-length-53919-cov-11.002543_pt1 | contig 53919 bp, 42 predicted proteins | sample MGYA00375137_ERZ795053 | MGnify/ENA primary metagenome ERZ795053 (study PRJEB30182, sample SAMN05720284) | activated sludge metagenome | isolation source: Anaerobic digester | place: Hong Kong | collected 2014-12-17 ...
GAGTTCCGCAGCGCCGCCCCATGCCCGAGCATCGCAGGTTGCCCGCAGCGAAGCGAAGGGACACGGCAAGTGGGGTCGCCTTTCTTTGGTTTCTTTCTTTGGCGAGTCAAAGAAAGAAACTGCGCCGCCGGGCGCACATCCCGGCCTCCAGTGCATCCAAAGACACTACGCTTTCAATAGCTGCCTGCGCCCGTCAAATATGGGCAAAGCGCCGATTTCACTGAGAAGACGGCAGCCAATACGCTAGCCGCCCGCAGGGCTTCGACAAGCCTGTCCTGAGCCTGCCGACGGGCTCAACCCGAACGGTCGGTCGTGTTCAAGTCCGTTCGAAAAATATGAACAAAATCAGCCGCCAGCCCAATCACAGCGGCTGCAACCAGCTACTCATTCCGTAGCAACCGGCTGCCTTACCTCACTGCGAATGGCAATGCCCCGCAACTGCCCTGCCTGCGGCTCGCGCGCTGGCGCCGGGTAGCGCGCGGCGTCGAAGCGGTGCAGCAGCTCGGCCTCGCGCACGCGGGCCAGCACCACGTTGGCCTGCTTCACGTGGCCGAAGCCGCGCATCGACATCGGCACGGCGGCGATGTCGGCCGCCAGCGCCAGCTTGTCGGCGCTCAGTTGCGGCAGCAGCTCGCGCACGCGGCGCTCGTACTGCGCGATCAGCTCGCGCTCCATGCGACGCTCGTCGGTGCGGCCGAACAGGTCCAGCGCGCTGCCACGCAGCACCTTGCCCCGCGCCAGCAGGCGCATGGCCGGCAGCAGCCAGGCACCCAGCGTGACCTTGCGCGGCGGCTGGCCGTTGCTGGCGCGCGTCCACAGCGGCGGCGCCATGTGGAACTGAAGCTGCAGGTCGCCTTCGAACTGGTGCGCCAACGCGGCCTGGAAGCCGCCATCGGTGTACAGGCGCGCCACCTCGTACTCGTCCTTGTAGCTCATCAGCTTGCGCAGCGATTGCGCCACCGCCCGGGTGAAGCGCTCGCTGCCCGCTGCCACCTCCTGCTCGCGCGCGTGGGCCTCGCGCACCAGCGCGGCGAAGCGCCCGGCCCAGGCTGCGTTCTGGTACGCCGTGAGGTGGCTCGTGCCGCGGGCGATCAGCGCGTCGAGCGTGTCGTGGCCCGCATCCGGCTCGGCCTGCTCGCCCAGCAGCGCGGCGCAGGCGCCGGGGTCGTGCGCGGCCAGGCGGCCGAGCGAGAAGGCCGCACGGTTGGCGGCCACGGCCACGCCGTTGAGTTCGATGGCGCGCTCCAGCGCGGCCAGGCTCACGGGGACCAGCCCGCGCTGCCAGGCGTAGCCCAGCGCCAGCACGTTGGCGGTGACGGTGTCGCCCAGGAAATCCTCGGCCAGCGTCTGCGCGTCGAAGGTTTCCACGCGCTCGTCGCCGGCGGCGAAGCGCAGCTTGGCCAGCAGCAGGTCGGTCTTCAGGCTGGCGTCGGGGTTCTTCAGCGATTCGGCCACCGGCGTCTCGTGCACGTTGGCGACGATCCGGGTGCGGCCGTGGCGCACGGTGCCAAGCGCTTCCGGCTGGGCCGCCACCACGGCGTCGCAGGCCAGGATGGCGTCGGCCTGCTGGGTGTCGATGCGCAGCTGGTTCAGGCGCTCGGGCACGTCGGCCAGGCGCACGAAGCTCAGCACCGAGCCGCCCTTCTGCGCGAAGCCCATGAAATCGAGCACCGAGGCGCTCTTGCCTTCCAGGTGCGCCGCCATGGTGACGAGCGCGCCCACGGTCACCACGCCGGTGCCGCCCACGCCGGTGACCAGCAGGTCGTACGGCCCGGTCCAGGTGTGCGGAGCCGGCAGCGGCAGGCCGGCCACCAGGCGCCCGAAGGCGCCCTGCCCGGCGTCGCCGCCGGCCAGCGCACCGGCCTTCTTGCGCAGCTTGCCGCCACGCACGCTGACGAAGCTGGGGCAGAAGCCCTTGGCGCAGGAGTAGTCCTTGTTGCAGGCCGTCTGGTCAATCTTGCGTTTGCGGCCGAGCGGCGTCTCGTGCGGCAGCACGGCCACGCAGTTGCTCTGCACGCCGCAGTCGCCGCAGCCTTCGCACACGGCCTCGTTGATGAACAGGCGCCGGTCCGGATCGGCCAGTTCCCCCTTCTTGCGGCGGCGGCGCTTCTCGGCGGCGCAGGTCTGTTCGTAGATCAGCACCGTCACGCCCTCCACCTCGCGCAGCTCGCGCTGCACGCGGTCCAGTTCGGCGCGGTCGTGGAACCGGGTGCCGGCGGGGAACTGGCCCTTGATGGCGTCGTACTTGCCAATGTCGTCGGACAGCACCACCACCTGCTTGACGCCTTCGCTTTCTATCTGCCGCGCGATGGCGTCGACGCTGATGATGCCGTCCACCGGCTGGCCGCCGGTCATGGCCACGGCGTCGTTGAACAGGATCTTGTAAGTGATGCGCGCCCTGGCCGCCACCGCCTGGCGGATCGCCAGGTAGCCGGAGTGGTAGTAGGTGCCGTCGCCCAGGTTCTGGAACACGTGCGGCTTGCGGGTGAACATGGCGTGCGAGACCCAGTCCACGCCTTCGCCACCCATCTGGATCAGGCCGGCGGTGTCGCGGTCCATCCAGTTGGCCATGAAGTGGCAGCCGATGCCGGCGCGCGCCGTCGAGCCTTCCGGCACCCTGGTCGAGGTGTTGTGCGGGCAGCCGGCGCAGAAATACGGCAGGCGCTTGACGCTGTCGGAACCGTTGCTGAGCAGGTCGGGCAGCGTGAAGTCGCGCACGTGCGCGCGCCGATCAGCAAACCGCTCCGGGAAATGGCGGATCAGCCAGTCGGCCGTCAGCTCGATCAGGCGCGAGGGCCGCAGCTCGCCCAGCGCCGACACCAGCGGGCGCCCGGCCGCGTCGCGCTTGCCCAGGATGGCCGGGCGCAGGCCGCCGGGGGCGTTGTAGAACAGCTCGCGCAGCTGGGTTTCGACCACGCCGCCCTTCTCTTCGATGACCAGGATCTCCTTCAGGCCCTGCGCGAAGGCCAGCATGCGCGTGGTTTCGATGGGGAAGGACAGCCCCACCTTGTACAGGCGCACGCCCGCCTCGGCCAGCATGGCGGGGGTGATCTCCAGCCGGCGCAGCACCTCCATCAGGTCGTAATGCGCCTTGCCGCAGGTGACGATGCCCACGGTGGCCTGCGGCGACTCGATCACGTGCCGGTCGATCGAGTTGACCTTCGAAAACGCCGCCACCGCCTGCAGCTTGTCGGCCAGGCGCTCCTCGATCTGTAGCGACGGCAGGTCCGGCCAGCGGTAGTGCAGGCCGCCGGCCGGCGCCTCATGGCCGGTGGCGGCGCGCACGGCGTCAGCGCCCTGCCAGGCGGCCATGCGGGCGTTGACCAGGTCCAGATCCACCGTGGCGCCGCTTTCCACCACTTCCGACAGCGCCGTCATGCCGACCCAGTTGCCGGAGAAGCGCGACAGCTGCCAGCCGTACAGGCCAAACTCCAGGTATTCGGCCACGTTGGCCGGCGCCACGATGGGCATGTGGAAGGCCTGCAGCAGCTGGTCGCTCTGGTGCGGCATGGAGGAGCTGACGCAGCCGTGGTCATCGCCCGCCACCACCAGCACGCCACCGCGCGGCGAAGAGCCATAGGCGTTGCCGTGCTTGATGGCGTCGCCGGCGCGGTCCACGCCCGGACCCTTGCCGTACCACATGGCGAACACGGCGTCGCAGGTCTTCTCGGGGTCGCTCTCCACGCGCTGCGTGCCCAGCACCTGGGTGGCGCCCAGTTCCTCGTTGATGGCGGGCACGAAGCGCAGGCCGGCTTCTTCCCACCGCCGGCCGGCCTTCCAGATCGCCTGGTCCAGCATGCCCAGCGGCGAGCCGCGATACCCGCTGACGAAGCCCTGCGTGGCCAGCCCGGCGGCGGCATCGCGCTGGCGCTGCATCAGCATCAGCCGCACCAGGGCCTGGGTGCCGGTCAGGAACACCTGGCCGCCGGTGGCCCAGAGGTTGTCGGCAAGCTGGTAATCGGCGCGCGGCAGGGTGGCTTCGCTCATGGGGTCTCCTGTGGGTCCATGCGGGCCATGGACTCTGTCCAAGCTTAGGGTTTCAGGAGAGGAAAAAGTGCCTTCATTGCACCCTTTCACGGCCTAGAATGAGAAAACCATTCCCAAAAATAGCCATGGAAGAGAATTTTCAACCCGATGCCGCCAGCCTGCAGATCCTGCGCGAACTGCAGCGCGACGCCCGCCAGACGGTGCAGCAGATCGCCGACCGCGTGGGCCTGTCCAGCACGCCGTGCTGGAAGCGCATCAAGGCCATGGAGCGCGCCGGCGTCATCACCGGCTACAGCGCGCTGGTGGACCGCGCCAAGGTCGGGCTGGGCCTGCTGGTGGTGGCCGAGGCCAACCTGAGCCAGCACAGCGAATCGCTGGTGCGCGAGTTCGAGCGCGCCGTGGCCGCCACGCCGGAGATCGTGCGCTGCCTGTCCACCACCGGCCAGGCCGACTACATCCTGACCGTGATGGTGCCGGACATCGCCGCCTACGAACGCTTCCTGCACGCCACGCTGTTCCGGCTGCCGGGCATCACGCACGTGCGCTCGTCCATCGTGCTCAAGGAGGTGAAGGCCGAGGTGCGCCTGCCCGTGCCCCAGCCGGCTACCGCGGAAAGCCAGATTTCATGAGTCAAATCGGCCGCCAGACCAGACGCGGCGGGCGCAGGCAGCTACACAATCCATAGCATCCGTAAGCCACACCCGCGGTTACGTCTTGACTTGGTTCAAGGACGGTTGCACCCTCGGCGGGCACCATCTTTGGTATCAAGGCGATCGAAAGCGGCCGTCGCCCGATGCAGACCGACAAGTCAGGCCGCTTCGGATGGTATGGAAACAACGATGAAAAGCTACACGAGGAAGATTTGCCTTTCACCGCTCGCCGCGGTGCTCATGACCGCGCTGATGGTCAGCGGCAGCGCACTGGCGCAGGAGAAAAAGGCGTCCGCGGGTGGCCACCAGGCCGACATCACCCCCGCAGAACAGAACTACCTGGGTGCCCCGTCGCCGCTCGCCACGGAGCCGATGCACCAGACCAGCAACCCCAAGGCGCCCCCGATGACGCAGGCCGAGTTCGACAAGGCCCGCCAGATCTACTTCGAGCGCTGCGCCGGCTGCCACGGCGTGCTGCGCAAGGGCGCCACCGGCAAGCCGCTGACGCCCGACATCACCGTCGAGAAGGGCACGGAATACCTCAAGGTCTTCATCGGCTACGGCTCGCCCGCGGGCATGCCCAACTGGCTGACCTCGGGCGAATTCGACGAGAAGACGGTCGACCTGATGGCCCGCTACATCCAGCACGACCCACCCACACCGCCCGAGTTCTCGCTGGAGGACATGGAAAAGTCGCGCAAGGAGTACATCCCCGTCGCCAAGCGCCCGACAAAGAAGATGAACAACTACAACCTCAACAACCTCTTCTCGGTCACGCTGCGTGACGCGGGCGAGGTTGCGTTGATCGACGGCGACACCAAGCAGATCATCAACATCATCAAGACCGGCTACGCGGTGCACATCTCGCGCATGTCGGCCTCGGGGCGCTACCTGTACGTGATCGGCCGCGACGCGCGCCTGAACCTGATCGACCTGTGGATGGAAAAGCCCGACAACGTGGCTGAAATGAAGGTCGGCCTCGAAGCGCGCTCGGTCGAGACCAGCAAGTTCAAGGGCTGGGAAGACAAGATCGCCATTGCCGGCACCTACTGGCCGCCCCAGTTCGTGCTGATGGACGGCGACACGCTCAAGCCCAAGAAGATCGTCGCCACCCGCGGCATGACGGTGGACAACGAGTACCACCCCGAGCCGCGCGTGGCCGCCATCGTGGCCAGCCACCAGAAGCCCGAATTCCTGGTCAACGCCAAGGAAACCGGCAAGATCTGGATGGTGGACTACACCGACCTGACCAACCTGAAGCTCAAGCAGCTCGACGCCGCCAAGTTCCTGCACGACGGGGGCTTCGACAGCACGCGCCGCTACTTCCTGACGGCCGCCAACTCGTCCGACAAGATCGCCGTGGTGGACACCAAGGAAAGCAAGATGGCCGCCGTGATCCCGGTGGGCAAGATCCCGCACCCGGGCCGTGGCGCCAACTTCAACCATCCCAAGTTCGGCCCGGTGTGGGCGACCTCGGGCCTGGGTGACGAGAGCATCGCCATCATCGGCACCGACCCGAAGGGCCACAAGGCCAATGCGTGGAAGGTGGTGCAGTCGCTCAAGGGCCAGGGTGGCGGATCGCTGTTCATCAAGACGCATCCCAAGTCGACCAACCTGTGGGTGGACACCACGCTCAACCCCGACGCCAAGATCAGCCAGAGCGTGGCGGTGTTCGACATCAAGGACCTGTCCAAGCCGCCGCAGATCATCGACATCGCCGCCTGTGCGGGCCTGAAGGATGACGGCGCCAAGCGCGTGGTGCAGCCCGAGTACAACCAGAAGGGCGACGAGGTCTGGTTCTCCGTCTGGAGCGCCAAGAACAAGGAATCGGCCCTGGTGGTGGTGGACGACAAGACCCGCAGCTGCAAGACGGTGATCAAGGATCCCAAACTGATCACCCCCACGGGCAAGTTCAACGTCCACAACACGCAGCACGACGTGTACTGATGCCCTGAGCGCCCCTGGCGCTTCCCCGAGGGGACAACACGTGGTGGCCGGCGATCCCGGCCATCCGTGTTCCTGAACCCCGGTGGAAGCGCCGGCCCCAGGGCCAGGGCGCAGGCCACGACCCCATGCCAGCCATGCTCCGAGCCGCTTCATTTTATATAGCTGCCTGCGTCTGCTGGGCGCTGGCTGGCGGGGCTTTTGGCGCACAATCTGCGCCGTCGGACGAACCTGGGCCGGAGCGCCAGACGACGCTGATACGCATGGTGCGGCAGGACTGCGGCTCGTGCCACGGCCTGCGGCTCACCGGCGGCCTGGGGCCACCGCTCACCCGCGATGTCATGGCCGCGCAGCCGCTCGACAGCCTGGTCTCGGTCATCTTCAACGGGCGCCCCGGCACGCCCATGCCCGGCTGGAAGAGCATGATCAGCGAAGGCGACGCGGTGTGGATCGCGCGCCAGCTCCAGGCCGGCTTCCCGGCCGAACCCTCCGCATCCCAGGCTGCACGATGAAACCCCGCCGCTTCCGCCATCTCTTCACTGCCGCAGTGGCCGCCTTCGTCCTGGCCGGCTGCGCCGGCGCACCCGCCCTGCTGGTGCCGCCCGAGCGCGGCAACGGCGATCTGGGCCTGGTGATCGAGCGCGAAAGCGGCAGCCTCGGCGTGCTGGACACCACGGCGCGCCAGCGCATCGGCACCATCGAGGGGCTGGGCGATCTGTCGCATGCCTCGGTGGTCTACGGGCGCGACGGCGCGCGCGCTTATGTGTTCGGACGCGACGGCGCGCTCACCAAGGTCAACCTCCGCACCGGCCGCATCGAAGGCCGCGTGCAGCAGGCGGGCAACAGCATCGGGGGTGCCATCTCGCAGGACGGCACGCTGGTGGTGGCGCAGAACTACAAGCCGGGCGGCATCAAGGTCTTCAACGCCGACACGCTGGCGCTGGTGGCCGACATCCCCGCCGTGGTGGACGGCAAGCCCTCGCGCGTGGTCGGCCTGGCCGACCTGCCGGGCAACCGCTTCATCTATTCGCTGTTCGACGCCGGCCAGATCTGGATCGCCGACCTTGCCGACCCCGCCGGGCCGGTGCTGACCAAGTTCGAGAACGTGGGCAAGGAGCCCTACGACGCGCTGGTCACGCCCGATGGCCGCACCTACATCGCCGGCCTGTTCGGCGAGGACGGCCTGGCCAAGATCGACCTCTGGGCCAACCCGCCGAAGGTGGAGCGCATCCTGAACGGCTATGGCCGTGGCCAGCAGCCGCTGCCGGTGTTCAAGATGCCGCACTTGCGCGGCTGGGCCGTTGCCGGCCGCACCGCGTGGCTGCCCGCCATCGGCCGCCACGAGGTGCTGGTGGTGAACACCGACACCTGGCAGGAAGTGGCGCGCATCCCCGTGGCCGGCCAGCCGGTGTTCGTGATGGCGCGGCCCGACGGGCGGCAGGTGTGGGTCAACTTCGCCGTGCCCGACTACGACACCGTGCAGGTGATCGACACGCAGACCCGCCGGATCGTGCACAGCCTCAAGCCCGGCAAGGCCGTGCTGCACATGGAGTTCACCCCGCGCGGCGAAGCCGTGTGGATCAGCAGCCGCGACGCCGGGCACGTCACCGTGGTCGATACCGCCACGTTCAGGACGCTGGCGGTGCTGCCGGCGCACTCGCCAAGTGGCATCTTCTTTTCATCGCGTGCCGCGCGGATGGGGTTGTAGGTGGAATGGCCCGTCAACGCGCCCCTCGCCGAACGCCTGCTGCACCAGTGGCAGCGGGATTTTTCATTGTCCGATCGGCCTTTTGCCCAGGTAGGACGGGCGCTGGCAGCTACGGAAAATGAAGTGATCGACACCTGTGCCGCACTGCTGGCGCGCGGCGCCATCAGCCGCGTGGGCGGGGTGTGGGCGCCGCGCGTGGGCGGGGCCGCGCAGCTGTGCGCCATGCGCGTGCCAGCCGAACGGCTGGAGGCCGTGGCGGCTGCCGTATCGGCCCACGCCGGCGTCAACCACAACTACGAGCGCGAGCACGCGCTGAACCTGTGGTTCGTGGTCACCGGCTGCAGCCTGGAGCAGGTCGAGCAGACCACCCAGGCTATCGAGGCCGAGACCGGCCTGCCCGTGCTGTGCCTGCGCATGCAGCGCGCCTACCGCATCGACCTGGGCTTCGACCTCCGGGATCCGCACGCCGGCGGCCAGGGCCCGCAGGCGCCCGCCCCCGCCGTGCAGCCGGCCGACGCGCCACTGGCCGCGCTGCTCGAGTCCGGCCTGCCGCTGGTGCCCGAGCCGTATGCGCGCTGGGCCGCCCAGATCGGCTGGCCGCTGGAGCGCGTGCAGGCCACGCTGCGCCGCTGGCTGGACCAGGGCACGCTGCGCCGCCTGGGCCTGGTGGTGCGCCACCACGAGGCAGGCTTCGCCGCCAACGCCATGACCGTGTTCAACGTGGACGACGGCGCCGTCGACGTGCTGGGCGAGCGCCTGGCCGCCCAGCCCGGCGTGAGCCTGTGCTACCGGCGCACCCGCGCGCCCGGCTGGCCGTACAACCTCTACTGCATGGTGCACGGCCGCAGCCGCGACGAAACCGAAGCCGTGCTGCAAGCCGCCATTGCCGGCGCCGGCCTGGCCGCGTGGCCGCGCCTGGTGCTGTTCAGCCGTCGCCGCTTCAAGCAGACCGGCGCGCGGTATTTTTCCACGCCCGCGCCGGCCGGCGCCCTGACGCAAGACACCGAAGGCCAGCCCCATGCCGCCTGAGCCGCATGCGCTGCCGCCGGGCATCGACCTGCTCGACGCCCGGCTGATCGACCGGCTGCAGATGGCACTCCCGCTCACCGAGCGCCCCTTTGCCGACGTGGGCGCCGAACTGGGCTTGAGCGAGGCCCAGGTGATCGAGCGGCTCGACCGTCTGTTGCGCACCGGCGTGCTCACCCGCCTGGGGCCCCTGTTCCAGATCGAGCGCGCGGGCGGCATGTTCATCCTGGCCGCGCTGGCCGTGCCGGAAGCGCGCTATGCCGAAGTGACCGAACAGGTCAACGCCCTGCCCGAGGTGGCCCACAACTACCGGCGCGAGCACGCGCTCAACATGTGGTTCGTGGTGGCGGCCGAAACCCCGGAAGCCGCCTGGGCCGCGTGCGACGCCGTCGCCGCGCGCACGGGTCTGCACGTGCACGCCTTCCCCAAGGAACGCGAGTTCTTCGTCAGCCTCTACCTGCCGCTGCTGGCCGATGCGCCTGACGCCCACCACAGGGCCGCCGCATGAACCAGGCCGGCGCAACGCTCACCGATTTCGACCGCGAGCTGATCGCCGCCACCCAGGCCGGCCTGCCGCTGGTGCCACGACCCTACGACAGCGTGGCCGCGCTCCTGGGCACTACCGGCGAACGCGTGCGCCAACGCCTGGCCGAACTTCAGCAGGCCGGCGTGGTGCGCCGCGTTGCCGCCGTGCCCAACCACTACCGGCTCGGCTACGTGGCCAACGGCATGAGCGTCTGGGACGTGGACGACGCGCGCGTGGACGAGCTGGGCGAACAGGTGGGCCAGCTGCCCGGCGTCAGCCACTGCTACCGCCGCCCGCGCGACCTGCCCCTGTGGCCCTACAACCTGTTCGCCATGCTGCACGGCCACAACCGCGCCGACGTGCTCACCCAGGCCGAGCGCGTGGCCGACCTGCTGGGCCCCGCCTGCCGCGCGCACGACGTGCTGTTTTCCAGCGCGATCCTCAAGAAGACCGGGCTCCGGTTGCGGCAGGCCGGCTGAGCCCCCGTCGCCTCAGCCCTTGTCGGCGGAGTCTGCCGACTGGCGGCACATCGGGGCCGAATCGGTGACACTCCCGCTGTCCGGGGCCAGGCCAGCGGACCACGCCCCGCAATCGATCCTCCAGGAACCAGGGTACCGGCATGCAAACGATACTGGGAGCGGGCGGCCAGATCGCCACCGGGCTGGCCCGCGAGCTGCGGCGCAGCTACACCGGCGATCTGCGGCTGGTGAGCCGCAACCCGCGCAAGGTCGACGAGGCCGACACCCTGATGTCGGCCGACCTGATGGACGCCGGGCAGACGGCCCAGGCCGTCAAGGGCAGCGACATCGTCTACTTCACCGCCGGCCTGCCGCCGGACACGGAGCTGTGGGAAAAGCAGTTCCCGACCATGCTGAAGAACGCCATCGACGCCAGCCGCGCCGCGGGCGCCCGGTTCGTCTATTTCGACAACACCTACATGTACCCGCAGGACGATCGCCTGCTGACGGAGGACGCGCCCTTCGAGCCCGTCGGCCGCAAGGGCAAGGTGCGTACGGCGATGGCCACCATGGTGCTGCAGGAAATGGCGCAGGGCGACATTCCCGTACTCATCGGCCGGGCACCCGAGTTCTACGGGCCGGGCATGACGCAGAGCTTCACCAACGCGCTGGTCATCGACAACCTGAAGTCCGGTAAAAAGCCCCGCGTACCGATCCGCGACGACACGCTGAGAACGCTCATCTGGACGCCCGACGCCAGCCGCGCACTGGCCGCCATCGGCAACGCGCCTGATGCGTTCGGCCAGACCTGGCACCTGCCGTGCTGCGACGACCGGCCAACCTACCGGCAGTTCGTCACCGAGGCGTGCAAGGTATTCCGCCAGCCCGTGGCCTACAGCGTGCTCGGCTCATGGACCTTGGCTGCCGCTGCGCTCTTTTCGCCAAAGGTGCGCGAAATCCGGGAGCTGCTGCCCCGCTACGCGCAGGACAACCTGTTCGATTCCAGCAAGTTCAAGAGCCGCTTCCCGGACTTCAGGGTGACCACCTACGCCGAGGGCCTTGGCCTGATCCAGCAGGCGTCGGCCGCAGGTTGAAGGCAGCGCCCTAAAGCACCGCAACGGCAGCTTGTTGCGACTGGCTGCGTTGCTCCGCCAACGGCACCTCCGCCGCGGCCAGCACGCCCACCAGGCTGGCGGCCCTGGCGACCAGCACCCTCAGCACGTCCGCACATCCCTCACCGGATAGGGGGGTCACGCCGACCTTCAGCGTCATCACGTCCTGCGCGGCGTAGGCGTACTCGACGCGAAGTACGTCGACCCCGCGCGCGGCGTACAGGCCCAGGATGCGGCACATCAGCCCCGCATCGCGTTCCAGCAGATAGACCTGCTCAAGCGTCCCGGAAACCGGGGAAGGTGGTTGTTTCATGGTTCGATCCCGATCGTTGATGGCGCGATGCCACCAGCAGCGGGCATCGCAGACATGCGCGTGGGATCGAAGGGGGAAACGGCTGGCGCCGCCTGGAAGACATCGACCCGGCTGACCGGGACGACGCGCGCGTACCCGGTCAGCAGGGAATTCGAATGCTGAGGAGGATGACCGACGGAGCGCGAAGCATGGATTCAGTTTATCAGCAGGCGGAACCGGCATCCGACCCATTCAAGGGGCGGCTCGTCGGAAATGACGTCGCCAGGCGTCGCGATCCGCGCCGGCCCCGCTCAGAACACCCCTGCCCCCAACCCGGCCGCCAGCCCCTCGCCCAGCTCCGCGCAGCGCGCCAGGTCTTCCGCGGCAATGACCTTGGGCGCCAGGATGCGTTCCGGCGTCTGGGCGTGGGTGCAGACGAGCAGGCCCGGCGCCACGGGCCGCAGGCGCCAGCCGGTGGCGATGCGGTCGATCTGGCGCAGCGCGTTGCTGCCGTCGCTGCCGGCGCAGACCATCACCGCATACGGGCGGCCATTGATGCGCTCCAGCACCGGGTAGTAGCAGCGGTCGAAGAAGTCCTTCATCAGGCCGGCGATGGCGGCCAGGTTCTCGGGCGTGGCAAACAGGTAGCCGCTGGCGGCCAGCATGTCGTCCGGCCCGGCATCCTGCGCGCGCAGCAGGCGCACGGCCACGCCTTCCTGCGTGTGCGCGGCGGCGGCCGCCGCCTCGGCCATCTGCCGCGTGCCGCCGGTCAGCGAGTGGTAGACGATCAGCAGGGTCTTCATGGGCCACCTGCCGGCCAGCGTAGCACGCGGGCCAGGCGATACCGGCGGAATTGACACACATCATGGATTCGTGGTCACCTCTGCCTATCATGGGCCATCCCCAGGCAAGGCAAAGCCCCAAAACGCCATGTTCCGCATCTCCCAATTCATGCACGAGCTGGCCCGCGCCCAGGCCACCGGCAGCTACCCGCCGCCGGCGCGGCGCGGCCAGGGGCCGGGCGGCGGCCCGCCGGGGCCGGTGGTCATCTGGAACCTGATCCGCCGCTGCAACCTTACCTGCAAGCATTGCTACGCCTTCAGCGCCGACCACGATTACCCCGGCGAGCTGAGCACCAGCCAGGTGTTCGGCGTGATGGACGACCTGAAAGCCTTCAAGGTGCCGGCGCTGATCCTCTCCGGCGGCGAGCCGCTGCTGCGGCCCGACATCTTCGAGATCGCCGAGCGCGCCAAGGCGATGAAGTTCTACGTGGGCCTGTCCACCAACGGCACGCTGATCGACGAGCCGCTGGCCCGCCGCATCCACGCCACCGGCTTCGACTACGTGGGCATCAGCCTGGATGGCATTGGCGCCACGCACGACAAGTTCCGCCGCCTGGAGGGCGCCTTCGACCGCTCCCTGGGCGCCGTGCGCCACCTGCAGAAGCTGGGCACCAAGGTCGGCCTGCGCTTCACCATGACCGAGCTGAACGCGCACGACCTGCCCCCGCTGCTGCATCTGATGCAGGACGAGGGCGTGGACAAGTTCTACTTCAGCCACCTCAACTACGCCGGTCGCGGCAACATCCACCGCGGCCAGGACGCGCACTATGTGGCCACGCGCCAGGCGCTGGATCTGCTGTTCGACACCGCCTGGGCCGACGCGCAGGCCGGTGGCCGGCACGAGTACGTCACCGGTAACAACGACGCCGATGGCGTCTACCTGCTGCAATGGGTGCAGCAGCGCCTGCCGCAATGGGCCGGCGCCGTGCGCGAGCGCCTCGTCGCCTGGGGCGGCAACAGCTCCGGCGTGAACGTGGCCAACATCGACAACCTGGGCGACGTGCACCCCGACACCATGTGGTGGCACCACACGCTGGGCAACGTCAAGGCGCGACCCTTCAGCCAGATCTGGCAGGACGTGAGCGACCCGCTGATGGCCGGCCTCAAGGCGCGGCCGCGGCAGGTCAAGGGCCGCTGCGGCGCCTGCCGGCACTTCGCCATCTGTGGCGGCAACACCCGCGTGCGCGCCCAGCAGGTCACGGGCGACGCCTGGCAGGAAGACCCGGGCTGCTACCTCACGGACGATGAAATCGGTGTGAGCGACGCCGCCCCGCGCGTGCAGACCACGGCCTTCTCGGCCCGCCGCCGGGTGATCGATCTGACGCCCGCGGATTCACCATAAAAACAGCGTTTTGCCCAATTATGGCGGGCGCAGGCAGCTATGTTTTTGAAAGCAAATCACACCCTTTGCGCCCTGTTCGGTGCAGCCACGGTGACGGCCCTCCTGGCTGCCGGCGCGGCGCGCGCCCAACCCGCGGCGGCCGACGCACCCGCGCTCTACCAGCAGCACTGCGCCGCCTGCCACGGCGCCCAGCGCCTGGGCGGCATGGGCCCGGCGCTGCTGCCCGAAAGCCTGGCCCGGCTGAAGAAGGCCGAGGCGCTGAAGGTCATCCAGGACGGCCGCGACGCCACGCAGATGCAGCCCTTCAAGGCAGCGCTCAAGCCTGAAGAAATCGCCGCCCTGGCCGACTGGATCTACACCCCGGTCACCCCCGCCCCCACCTGGACGGACGCCGACATCGCCGCCAGCCGCGTGGAGACCGAAGGCTGGCGCAGCTGGCCCGCCGTGCCGCAGTGGCGCGCCGACCCGATGAACCTGTTCGTGGTGGTGGAAGGTGGCGACCACCATGTGTCGCTGGTCGATGGCGACCGCTTCGAGGTGATCCACCGCTTCCCCAGCCGCTTCGCGCTGCACGGCGGGCCCAAGTTCACCCCCGACGGGCGCTACGTGTTCTTCGGCTCGCGCGACGGCTGGATCACCAAATATGACCTCTGGAACCTGAAGGTCGTGGCCGAGGTGCGCGCCGGCATCAACATGCGCAACATCGCCGTCAGCGGGGACGGCCAGTGGGTGATGGCGGCCAACTACCTGCCGCACACGGTGGAACTGTTCGACGCCGACCTGAAGCTGAAACGCACGTACCCCGCGCAGTCGCTCGACGGGCGGCGCAGCTCGCGCGTGTCGGCCGTGTACGACGCCGAGCCGCGCAAGAGCTTCGTGATCGCGCTGAAAGACATCCCGGAGCTCTGGGAGATCAGCTACGACCCCAAGGCGCCGCCCATCTACGACGGCTTCGTGCACGACTTCAAGATGAAGGAAGGCCTGCCCAAGGACGGCTTCCTGGGCATCCGCCGCGCCGCGCTCGACGAGCCGCTGGACGACTTCTTCTTCAGCCAGAACTACGCCTACGCGCTGGGTGCCTCGCGCCCGCACGCCGACGGCTCGCCCAGCAGCCAGGTGGTCAACTTGGACGTGCGCCGCAAGATCGCCGACCTGCCCATCCACGGCATGCCGCATCTGGGCTCGGGCATCACCTTCGACTGGCAGGGCACGCGCGTGCTGGCCAGCCCCAACCTGAAGGAAGGCACCATCAGCGTGATCGACATGAAGACCTGGAAGCTGGTGAAGGACATCCCCACCCCCGGCCCCGGCTTCTTCATGCGCAGCCACGAGGCCACGCCCTACGCCTGGACCGATTCCATGATGAGCCCGCAGGCCAGGAACACCCTCACCATCATCGACAAGCGCACCCTGGAACCCGTGGCCAGCGTCAAGGGCCCGCCCGGCAAGACCCTGGCCCATATCGAGTTCACCAAGGACGGCCGCTACGCCCTGGCCAGCCTGTGGGAAGACGACGGCGCCCTCATCGTCTACGACGCCGCCACCTTCAAGGAAGTCAGGCGCCTGCCCATGCGCAAGCCGGTGGGCAAGTACAACGTGTTCAACAAGATCACGCGGTCGGAGGGAACGTCGCACTGATGGGTGCCGCCAGTGATGCTGCCTTTGGCGGCGGTGACAGGGCTTGCGGCGATACCTGCCCACGCGTTCGGCGTGCACGCAGCCGCAGCAGCCCGATGACTATGAACTTGATAGCTGCTTGCGCTTGCTGTACCTGGTCCGAAGGGTGATTTTCCTGACAACTTCAGGCGCTCACGGTGTCGACGGGGGCGGACAAGCGGCGACACGACATGGGGGCGCTGACTTGCGAAGCACCGGTCACGAGAGCTCGATAGAAAATTGGCACCTGACCTCGTTCTGTGTAAGTCAGCTAACGAACAAAGTAAGCGGCTGACCGTAGGCCAGTCCGCTTGACTGGTAGGTTAGACAATACACCTACACCTTCGATATACGTTCATCGTCTGGAATATATATGGCCAGAGAATCGCATATTTTTTCCACACGTGCGGCGTTCTGTTCATATATCTTCTCTGTGGATCTATACAAGCTGTTGGATAGACCAATTAAAGATTTACTCGCCGCAAGCAAATCGTCCTTTGTGGGCAATGAGAAGACCTTTGCGGTTGCCGAATAGCAAGGCACAAGGTAGAGATGGCTTTGGAGCTGAGAAGAAAGCAGGCGGAGATGTTTGGATGTTTCTGTAATAACCTCGTCGGATGGAACGCCAGGGTTGGAGATTACGTTCGCGCGCTCGATAAGCGCGTGTGAAATCTGACCGATTGTCTTCCGCAGTTCTTGGACGGGCTCTATTACGAGCTTTACCACAATTTGCCCTGCAACATAGGTGAGGACCCCTGTGAGAATCGTAATGAAAACCGTGCTATCCATGCTTGCGTCTCTAAAGGCTAACTTGTTATTGATCCCGCAAAACGCCGGATACCCACAACCGCCGCCATTAAACAAAGTCGCATGACATCCCCAAAATTTGTTTGCAAAAAACGGTGGCAGATACTAATTTTCCGATAGGAATAGATGCCCCAAAAATCTCCCTAACCTTTGTAGAGCAATAGCATGAAGCCGATAAACCCAGCCGCAGCGGCAACCAATGCCCAGTAGGCGATTTTCTGTCCCTTGGACAGCGCGCCGTACTTTTCCTTGGTCATGTTGATTCCGGCCATGTCACGCTCCCTACTTCTGCTTGCTCAATTGAAATAAGCGGGTTAGATACCAGTTTCCAGACGCCCAAAGCGCAGCTCAGCTTTGTTGTTTCCCTCAAAAATTCCCGCCCCCGGCCTACCCCACGTCGGGACACCAAGCCATCACGTCAAGCCGGCTGGTAATTCGCCAGCCGCGCCGTATCCGGAATCAGGATGTCGCGCTTGTCCACCTCGATCAGGCCGGCCGATTCCAGCTCGTGCAGCACGCGCGAGAAGTATTCGGGCGTGATCGACAGGCGCGAGGCGATGGCGGCCTTGCTGGCCGGCAGGGTGACGGTGGTGGATTCTGAAGCGGGGCCGTCGCTGGCGCGCTCCGGGTCGATGTTGCTCAGCAGGTAGCCGATCACGCGCTGCACGCCGCTGTGCAGGGTGTAGGCCTCCACGTCCTTGATGAGGCCGTGCAGCCGGCGCGACAGGCCGGCCAGCATGCGCAGGGCAAAGCGCCGGTCGGCCTCGATCTCGTGGAACACCGCTTCCTTGGAGACGGTGAGGATCAGCGAATCGGCCAGCGCCTGCGACGACACCACGTAGGGCACGCCCATGAACATCACCGCCTCGGCAAAGCTGTGGCCGGGGCCGCACAGCTCCACCACCTTCTCGTTGCCGCCGGGCGAGACGACGAACAGCTTGACCTGCCCGACCACCACCACGTGGAAGCCGTCGCAGGCCTCGCCCATGTTGAAGATGTTGGCGCCGCGCTCGAAGCGCCGCAGCGAGCAGCCGGCGGCCAGCCGCGCCATTTCTTCCTCGGCTGTGCTGGAGAACAGGGGCAGGCTGCGCAGGTAGCGGGGGATGTTGAACTTGTCGAGGTCCACGGGAGCGGCTGGGGTTGGCTGACAGGCCCGGTCCGCGAGACCGAAGCAAGGGCGTGCCAGCGAGGCGCTCCAAGTGTAAGTGACCGCCGGGCGCGGCCACGCAGCCGTGGCGCCGGGGTTCAGCGCGCGTGCGCCGTGAGCCGCACGTAGACCTGCGTGAGCGCACGGGCCAGCTGCTCGGGCCGGTGCACCAGCGCGTAGCCGTGGGCACCGAACAGGCGAGGCAGGTAGGCGTTGGCTTGCTGGTCGATGGTGACGCAGAACGGCACCTGCCCGGCCTGGCGCGCCGCCTGGATGGCGTGGCGCGTGTCTTCCAGGCCGTAGCGGCCCTCGTACTGGTCCAGGTCGTTGGGCTTGCCGTCGGACAGGATCAGCAGCAGCTTCTGACGCTCCGGCCGCTCCGCGAGGCGCTGCGTGCCATAGCGGATGGCCGCCCCCATGCGGGTGTAGAAGCCGGGCTTGATGGCGGCCACGCGCTCGCGTGCGGCGTCGTTCCAGGGCTCGCCGAAGCGCTTGATCTCGTGCACACGCAGCGCGCGCCGCACCGACGAGAAGCCCAGCATCTCGAACGCGTCGCCCACGCCCTCCAGCGCGTGGCCGAACACGAACAGGCTGTCACGCACCAGGTCGATCACGCGCGCCTGCTGGGTGGCGTAGGCGTCGGTGGAGAGCGACAGATCGGCCAGCATCACGGTGGCCAGGCTGCGTTCCGACTTCACGCGGCGCGAGAACACGGCCGGCGCCTCGAGGTGCGGCTGGCGCGCGTCACGCCGGTCCACCTGGAAGCGCACCCAGGCGTCCAGATCCAGCTCCTCGCCCTGCGTCAGGCCGTGCTGCCAGCGCGGCGCGGCGCGCAAGGCCTCGAAGCGGCGGCGCACGGCGCGCGAGGTGCCCTTGAGCCGGGTGGTCAGCTCGGCCACGGCGGGCGCGGCGTCGGTTCCTTCGGCGTCCGGCAGCGGGTGGCGCGCGCGCAGGCGCTGGGCGCGGCAGCGGTCCGGCAGCAGCGCGCCGCGCTTGTAGTCCCACTCGGGCAGCGGCTCGCCCTCGCCCACCGGCAGGTCGTCGGCGCTGGCGCTGGGCAGGTCCAGATCGAACCTGACGCGCGCGGCCAGCGTCTCGCCGCCTTTGGCGATGGCGAGCTGCTCCATGTCGTCGGCCACCTGGCTGGCGTCCTGGTTGTCCTCGTCGTCGCTGGTGCGGTTGACGCGCACGAACTCGGCCCAGCTCAGGATCGATTCCGCGCGGAAGAACATCACCAGCCCGTTCTTGTTGCTGGTGTCCTGGCTGTGCTGGGCGCGGCGGCGCTTGCTGTCCTGCTGGGTGCGACCCTCGGGTCGCTTTTTTTGGTCTTTTGAGTCTTCAGCCCTTGTCTGGTCGGCGCAGGCAGCTATGGAATCAGAAGCATCCTGAAGGTGGGCATGCAGCCAGATCCACACCGGCGCCACCGTGTCTGGCGATGCCGGAGCGCCATCGGCAGCCTGGCCCGAGCGCCAGCCGGCGGCGAAGTCCGACGCCAGCGAGGCGCGCAGGGCCTGCTGCACCGCGCGCTCCGTGGCCTCGGCCGGGCCGCGCAGGCGCGCAGGCTGCGGGCGGCGCGCCAGCTGGGCCTGCGCCAGCCGCCGGTAGCGGGCGCGCAGGCCGGGGAAGTGCCGCAGCGCCTGCGCGCTGGCGTTCAGGTTGGCGGTGATCCAGTCGCCTTCGGCCTCCACATGGCAGGCGCTCAGGGCGGCCAGCCACAGGTACAGGTCGCGGTTCAGGGCCGCGTCGTCGAACACCGCCAGCACGGGGGGCAGCGCCAGGGTCTCGGCGTCCAGCGTGCTGAGCGCGGCGCGCTCGCCCTGCCCGGCCACGCGCTGCAGCCAGCCGCGCGGACCGCCGATCTTCTGCGCCACCGCCGGCACCACGCGCACCAGCCGGTCGCCACCGGCGGCGCGGAACAGCATTTCGACCGCGCGCGCCACCTCGTCCAGCGCCACCGCGGCGCGCGGGTGGCTGGCATCGGCCGCCCGGGTGATGAAGCGGTGCCACCGCTCGCCGACCCACTCCTCCATGGCGTTTGTCAGTCGCCCGGGTGGAAGGCCGCCAGAACGACTTCGTTCAGGGCCGCCGCGGTTTCGGCGTCGTCCGTCAGCGCATCCACGATGGCGACGCGGCCCGCGGCCAGCTCCGGCAGGCCGCTGGCGACCAGGCGGGCGGCCACCACCAGCAGGCGCGTGCTGACGGTTTCTTCCAGATCCTGGTCGGTCAGCCGCCGCAGGGCGGAGGCCAGCTTGACCAGGCGCGTGGCCAGCGCCTCGCCAACGCCGGATTCGGCCACGATGATGCGGCGCTCGACCTCCGGCACCGGGTAGTCGAAACCCAGCGCCACGAAGCGCTGGCGCGTGCTGGGCTTGAGGCTCTTGAGCAGGTTCTGGTAGCCCGGGTTGTACGAGACCACCAGCATGAACTCGGGCGGCGCCTGCAGCAGCTCGCCGGTGCGCTCGATGGGCAGCTGGCGCCGGTCGTCGGCCAGCGGGTGCAGGACCACGGTGGTGTCCTTGCGCGCCTCGACCACCTCGTCGAGGTAGCAGATGGCGCCCTGGCGCACGGCGCGGGCCAGCGGGCCGTCGATCCAGACGGTGTTGCCGTCGCCGATCAGGTAGCGGCCCACCAGATCGGCGGCGGTCAGGTCGTCGTGGCAGCTCACCGTGACCAGCGGGCGCTGCAGGCGCGCCGCCATGTGCTCCACGAAGCGCGTCTTGCCGCAGCCCGTGGGGCCCTTAAGCAGCACCGGCAGGCGCTGGCGGAAGGCGTGCTCGAACACCAGGCATTCGTCCGCCTGCTCGGCGTAGAAGGGCACGGTGCCCGCCTGGACGGGCGGCGCGCCGCCCGTGGTGCCGTCGCGGTACATGGCGCTCACCTCCTCAGTCGTGCTGCAGGCGGCGTTGCGCCGGGCTGGGCATCAGGCCGCCGCGGCGCGTGCCCAGCGGCTCCTCAGCCGGCTCGCCGCCGACGAAGAAGCTCCACACGTACATCACCAAACCGGCCAGGAACACGAAGCCGGCCGCCAGACGCAGCCCGTAGAAGAAGGTCAGCTGGTCCTGCACCGCCATGTAGCCCTGCGCGCCCGTGGTGGGCAGGCGCTGCAGCCACACCTGCACAGTGCCGGCGCCGGTGAGCGCCAGCACCATCACGCCCATGCCGATGCTCATGACCCAGAACGACCACATCTCCAGCGACTGCGCCCTCAGGCTGTTGGCGATGCGCCCGCGCAGCGTGGGCATGGCGTAGCTGATAAGCGCGATCACCACCAGCACGTAGGCGCCGTAGAACGCCAGGTGGCCGTGCGACGCAGTGATCTGCGTGCCGTGCGTGTAGTAGTTGACGAAGCTGAGCGTGTGCAGGAAGCCCCACACGCCCGCGCCCAGGAAGCCCATCACGGCACAGCCCACGGCCCACAGCACGGCGGCCTGGTTGGCATGGTCGCGCCGGCGGCGCTGCACCATGCGGAAGGCGAACATGGTCATCAGGAAGAACGGGATCGGCTCCAGCGACGAGAAGATGTTGCCCACCAGGTGCCAGTAGCCCGGCAGGCCGATGAAGTAGTAGTGGTGCGCGGTGCCCAGGATGCCGGTGAACAGCGCGAAGGCGATGATCACGTAGATCCACTTGTCCACCACCTCGCGGTCGACGCCGGTGGTCTTGATCAGCACGTAGGCGAGCAGCGCGGCCATGATCAGCTCCCACACGCCTTCCACCCACAGGTGCACCACCCACCACCAGTACATCTTGTCGCGCACCAGGTTGTGCGGGTTGACGAAGGCGAACAGGAACAGCAGCGCCAGGCCCCACAGGCCGAGCAGCAGCACGGTGGTGATGGTGGTCTTGCGGCCCTTCAGGTAGGTCATGCTGATGTTGAACAGCATCACCAGCGCCACGATGACGATGCCGACCTTGGTGGGCAGCGGCTGTTCCAGGAACTCCCGCCCCATGGTCATCAGCAGGTTGTTGCCGGTCAGCTCGGCCAGCTTCGCATACGGGACCAGCAGGTAGCCGAGCACGGTGGCGGCGCCGGCGGCCAGGAAGACCCAGAACATGATCAGCGCCAGTTTGGGCGAGTACAGCTCGGTCTCGGCTTCCTCGGGCACCAGGTAGTAGGCCGAGCCCATGAAGGCGAACAGCAGCCACACGATGAGCAGGTTGGTGTGCACCATGCGCGCCACGTTGAACGGGATGGCGGGGAACAGGAAATCGCCCCAGATGTACTGGGCGCCCATGACCAGGCCGAAGACGATCTGGCCGATGAACAGTCCGATGGCCGCGATGAAGTAAGGCTTGGCGACCGCCTGCGACTGGTATTTGAGAACGGGGTTGTGGCTCATGTCGGTGTGCTCCTGGCGATCAGCCTTCGATGTTGGGTGGCCACTTTTCGGTGTTGATGCCGTTGGACCATTTCAGGAACTCGACCAGGTCGTCGAGCTGCTGTTCGCTCAGGTTGAACTGCGGCATCTGGCGGCGGCCGGGCGCGCCCGTGGGCTGCGCCTTGATCCAGGCCTTGATGAAGGCGGCGCCCCCGGCATCGCCGCCGCGGCGCTGGTAGACATTGCCCAGCTCGGGCGCGAAGTAGGCGCCCTCGCCCAGCAGCGTGTGGCAGCCGATGCAGTTGTTCTGCTCCCAGACCGCCTTGCCGCGCACCACGGCCTCTGTGACGGCCGGCTGGTTGGAGCGCTCGGGAATGCGCTGCTCGCTGTCGAACACCAGGCCCAGGAAGACCAGGATGAAGAAGAGCGAGCCGCCGTAGAAGATGTTGCGTGCCATCTCCTTGGTGAAGCCGCTGGTTGCTTGGGTGCTCATGGACCGTTTTCCTCGCTCGTGGATCGATCCGCTGAGGGTAGGAAGCCGGCCCCTCGGCGTCCTTGAAGCAAGTCAAGAATGCCCGAGCGGGATGGTCGGATTTGAGCCATGGCCGGCGTGGACGGCGCCGCCAGGAAGGAACGGGCTGTGCCCGGCGCTGCTCAGTCGCGCCGCGCGCCGGTGCCCAGATCCGCGGAAATACGGGCCAGATCCGCCTGCAGGCGGTCATGCGCCTCGCGCATGCGCTCGTCCTGGTGCCAGCTGAACACGGGCCGAAGGCGCAGCCGCGGCTTGCGCCACGGCCAGCGGCCCGGCGCCTGCACCGACAGGGTGAAGAACAGGCGCTCCTGGTAATGCAGGCCCAGCGTGAGTGCGTCGATGGGCCAATGGTCGCTCAGCAGAAAGCTGTCGTAGGGTGCGGCCAGGTCGGCCCGGGCGATCACGGCGTGCGCGGCGTCGAGCAGCACGAAGGCGTTGGCTTCCTCGAACGGGCAGTCGTAAGAGGTGATCAGCAGGGCCCCCAGCGGGGTCTGGTATTGGGCCTCGATCGCGTACCCGGGCACGCGGGTGCCGGTGGCCTCGCCGCCCGCGAACAACGCCGACGTGAGCGGCCAGGACGCATATGGGCCCGCGTGGGTTTCCAGGCTGTAGCGCTGGATCGGTGCCATGCAGCCTCAGCCGCGGCGCGCGGGGTACTGGGCCGGTCGGTGCGGCGGTTCGGCCTCAGCAGCCATGCTGCGCGTCGCGTCTTTGCGCAGGGTGGAAGCGCCGATGGCAGCGGCCCTCATGGCGCTACCGCAGGAAACCGCTCGGCTGCTCCAGACGGCTGCCGGCTTGGCGGCTCGACCTTCGAAAATAGCCGTCTGCTCATACGCCACAAGGATAGGTAGCTATGACAAAAGAAGCACACCGGCCGAATGGATCGGGCGGTCAGGCGCCGCCGCCCTCGCCCGTCACCGCAGCCAGCATGGCCGGCGAGCCCTGCACCGCCGCGCGCTGCATCAGGTGCTTGACGGCGCGCAGGCCGCCCAGCTCTTCGCCACCGCCGGCGCGGCCCGGGCCGCCGTGCTTGAGGTAGGGCAGCGCCGAGCCGTGGCCGGTGGATTCCGGCGCGGCCACGCGGTCGAGGATCTGCAGGCGGCCGTGCATGGCCGCCAGCGTGGCGATGGCCGTGGCGGCCGTGGCGGCCTCCTTGGTGACCAGCGTGCCGGCCAGGCTGCCCTGGCCGCGGGCGGCCAGGGCCAGGGCGTCGTCCAGCGCGTCGTAGGGCATCAGCGTGCTGACGGGGCCGAAGGCCTCGACATCGTGCGCGGCGTGGTTCTGCGGGTTGCGGGCCAGCAGCAGCGTCGGCTGGAAGAACGAGCCTTCGCCCACGCCCTCGCCCACCGGCGCGAAGCCTTCACCACCGCCGAACACCACTTCGGCGCCCTGGCGCAGCGTGGCGACGCGCTCGGCCACATCGACCTGCTGCGACTTGCTGGCCAGCGCGCCCATGCGCACGTTCTCCAGGCGCGGATCGCCCACGGTGGTCTTGGCCAGACGCTCCTTGAGTTTGGCGGCCACGGCGTCGACGCGGTCGGCCGGCACGATGGCGCGGCGGATGGCGGTGCACTTCTGGCCGGCCTTCTGCGTCATCTCGCGGGCGATTTCCTTGACGAAGAGGTCGAATTCCTCGTCATCCGGCGTCACGTCGGGCGCCAGGATCGCGCAGTTGAGCGAATCGGCCTCGGCGTTGAACGGAATGCTGTGCCGGACGAGGTTGGGCGTGGTGCGCAGCTTGGCGGCCGTGTCGGCCGAGCCGGTGAAGGTGACCACGTCCTGCACCTGCAGGCGGTCCAGCAGATCACCCGTGCCGCCGATCACCAGCTGCAGCGCGCCTTCCGGCAGGATGCCGGACTCGTTGATCAGGCGCACCAGCTTCTCGGTAAGGTAGCTGGTCGCCGTGGCCGGCTTGCCGATGCAGGGCAGCCCGGCAAGGAAGGTGGGCGCAAATTTCTCCAGCAGCCCCCAGACCGGGAAATTGAAGGCGTTGATGTGCACCGCCACCCCGCCGCGCGGCACCAGCACGTGCGTGCCGGCATAGACACCGGTCTTGCCGAGCGGCATCTGCGGGCCTTCGTGCCACAGGTTGCCGGCCTTGGGCAGCTCTTTGGCCATGCTGGCGTAGGCGAACAGCGTGCCTGTGCCGCCCTCGATGTCCACCCAGCCGTCGGTGCGCGTGGCGCCGGTGTGGAACGAGAGCGCGTACATCTCTTCCTTGCGCTCGCCCAGGTACTTGGCCAGGGCCTTGAGCATGGCGGCGCGCTGCTGGAAGTCGGTCTTCATCATCGCCGGCAGGCCGACCTTGCGGGCATGCTCCAGCGCCTCGCCGAAGTCCAGGGCTTCGGCGTGGGTGGTGGCGATCGCGCTGCCGTCGATGGCGCTTTTCAGCTGCTGGCCGGGCTGCTGGCCGATCCAGCGGCCGGCGATGTAGCTTTGCAATTGGGTCATGGGTTCTCCTTCAGGTCTGCGGCCCTGTGCGCTGCACGGCATGTGTCGCCGAGCACACGGGTCGGATTCAAACTGGTCTCGATTAATATGAATTATATTGCATGTTTGTGAACTTCAGCCACCCATCACGCAGACGGATGGACTCGACGTTGATCGCGACAACGCTCTGGCTTCCCGTGCTGTTGCGGCCTTCCCGCACCGTCCAAGACATGCAATTTAATGCATATCAAGGCTGACGGATCGAGTCGACCAGCCGGGGCTCAGCCTTGCGCGGCCCGAGCGCCGCCGGCACCCAGGTAGGTGTCGATCACGCGCTGGTCGTGCATCAGGTCGTCCGCGTCGCCACTGGCGGCCACCTCGCCCATTTCCAGCACGTAGCCGCGATCGGCCACGTTGAGGGCGGCACGGGCGTTCTGCTCGACCAGCAGCACCGACACGCCGGTGCGGCGCAGCGCCGCCACGGTGTGAAGCACCTCGCGCACGATCAGCGGCGCCAGGCCCAGCGAGGGCTCGTCCAGCATCAGCAGGCGGGGCCGGCTCATCAGGGCGCGGCCGATGGCCAGCATCTGGCGCTCACCGCCCGACAGGGTGGACGACATCTGCGCACGGCGCTCTTCCAGCCGCGGGAAGATCTGGAAGATCTCCTTCATGCGGGCGCTCTGGTCGCGCTGGCCACGCCGCCAGAGCGAGAAGCCGCCCAGCAGCAGGTTGTCCTCGACCGACATCTCGCCGAACAGCTCGCGCTTTTCCGGCACCAGGGCCACGCCGTGGCGCACCATGGCCTCGACCGAGGGCCTGGCGATGGCATCGCCGGCCAGCCTGAGGCCGCCCTGCGAAGGCAGCAGGCCCATGATCGCGTTCAGCAAGGTGGTCTTGCCGGCGCCGTTGGGGCCGATCACGGTGACGATCTCGCCCTCGTTCACGTGCAGCTCGATGCCGTGGATGGCCTGCACCGTGCCGTAGAAGACCGAGAACTTCGGCAGTTCCAGCAAGGGTGTGCTCATGCCATGTCTCCCCCGAGGTAGGCCGCGATCACGCGCGCATCGGCCTGCACCTCGGCCGGCGTGCCGTGGGCGATGACGGTGCCGAACTCCAGCACCGTGATGCGGTCGGCCAGGTTCATGACGAATTCCATGTCGTGCTCGACCACCAGGATCGCCAGCCCTTCCTCGCGCAGCTGGCGCAGCAGGGCTGCCAGGCTCTGCTTTTCCAGGTGGCGCAGGCCGGCGGCCGGCTCGTCCAGCAGCAGGATCGCCGGCTGGCCCGCCAGAGCCCGGGCGATCTCCACGATGCGCTGCTGCCCTAGCGGCAGCGAGGCGGCCGCGGTGTCGGCCACGGCGCCCAAACCGCAGCGCTCGATCTGGCGCATGGCCTCGGCCAGCACAGCGGCTTCCTCGGCGCGGTCGAGCCGCAGCATGCTGGCCACCCAGCCGCGGTGACCACGGCGGTGCGCGCCCAGCGCCACGTTGTCGAGCACACTGCGCTCGCCCAGCAGGCGCACGTGCTGGAAGGTACGGCCCAGCCCCAGCGCCGCGAACTCGCGCGAGGGATGACCCCGCATGGGCTTACCCATCAGCGACACACTGCCGTCGGTGGGGTCGTCCACGCCCGAGATCATGTTGAAGAAGGTGCTCTTGCCGGCACCGTTGGGGCCGATCAGCGCGTGGATCTCGCCGGCCTTCACCGTCATGTCCACCTCGTTGTTGGCCACCAGGCCCGCGAAGCGCTTGGTGACCTTGTCGGCCTTGAGGATTTCCTGGCCTGCGGGCGGCAGCTGGCGCTGGTCCAGCTGAACCGCGCCACCACCGGCCACCAGCTTGTGCGCAGGCTCGGCCTGGATGAAGCGCCGCATCCACCCGGCCAGCACGGGCCACAGGCCGTCTGCCGCTCGTTGCAGCACCAGCAGCATCAGCAGGCCGAACACGATCACCTCGAAGTTGCCGCTGGCGCCCAGCAGCTTGGGCAGCGCGTCCTGCAGTTCTTCCTTGAGCAGCGTGATCAGCGTGGCGCCCAGCACCGCGCCCCACAGGTAGCCGGCGCCCCCGACCACCGCCATGAACAGGTACTCGATACCGATGTTCAGGTTGAATGGCGTCGGGTTGACGAAGCGCTGCATGTGCGCGTACAGCCAGCCCGACACCGCCGCCAGCAGCGCCGCCAGCACGAACAGCTTGATGCGGTGGCGTGCGGTGTCCACGCCCATGGATTCGGCCATCAGGCGCCCGCTCTTGAGCGCCCGGATGGCCCGGCCCTCGCGCGAGTGCAGCAGGTTGTGCAGGGCCCAGATGGCCAGCAGCAGCAAGGCCCAGATCAGCACGCCGAGTACGCGCGGAGATTCCATGCTGAAGCCGAACAGCGTCAGCGGCGGGATGTCGGTAATGCCGGTGAAGCCGCCCAGCGTCTGCAGGTTGCCGAAGATGTAGTACAGGCTCAGACCCCAGGCGATGGTGCCCAGCGGCAGGTAGTGGCCGGACAGGCGCAGCGTCACCGCGCCCAGCGCCCAGGCGATCAGGGCCGTGACCAGGAGGCCGAGCACCAGACCGATCCAGGGGTAGACGCCCTTGGGCAAAAAGCCCAGCCACTCGGCCGCCGTGGGCGAGGTGCAGATCCACGCCGTGGCGTAGGCGCCCAGGCCCACGAACGCGGCCTGCCCGAACGACGTCATGCCGCCCACGCCGGTGAGCATGACCAGGCCGACGGCCACCAGCGCGTACAGGCCGATGTAGCACAGCAGCGTGATGGTGAACGGCTGCAACAGGCTCCACGCCGCCGCCAGGGCGACGATGAAGGCGATGACGAGATGGCGCTGTTTCATTCCTCGTCCTCCACGTGGTGCGTGTGCAGCGAACGCCACCACAGCACGGGGATGATCAGCGTGAACACAATCACTTCCTTGAAGGCGCTTGCCCAGAACGACGAGAACGATTCGAGCTGCCCCACCAGCAATGCACCCAGCAAGGCCAGCGGGTAGCTGTGCAGGCCGCCCACGATGGCGGCGACGAAGCCCTTGAGGCCGATCAGGAAGCCGGTGTCGTAATAAATGGTCGTCACCGGCGCGATCAGCAGGCCGGAGACAGCCCCGATCAGCGCCGCCAGCGCGAAGCTCAGATCGCCCGACAGCGCGGTGGGGATGCCCATCAGCCGCGCGCCCACCCGGTTGATGGCGGTCGCGCGCAGCGCCTTGCCGATGATGGTGCGCTCGAAGAAGAAGAACATGGCCACAACCAGCACCGCCGTGGCACCCACGATCACCACCGACTGGCCGCTGATCATGAGGCCGCCGACGTCCCAGCGGGCTTCAGAAAACGCCGCGGTGCGCGACCCTTCGGCGCCGAAGAAATACAGGCCCAGGCCGACCATCGCCAGGTGCAGGGCCACCGACACGATCAGCAGGATCAGCACCGTGGCATCGGCCAGCGGCCGGTAGGCCAGCCGGTAGACCAACGGGCCCATCGGCACCACCAGCAGCAGCACGGCCAGCGCCTGCAGCAGCATCGACTGCGGCTTGACCACCCCCATCAGCACCGCCGCTGCGGCCGGCAGCACGACGGCCCACAGCAGCGTGCTGCGCCAGTCCACCTCCTGCCCACGTGCCTGGCGCACGGCCTCGACCACCAGGGTCAGCGCGCCCAGCGCCACCAGCAGCCACAGCACGGCCGGCAGCTTGCCGGTCTGCAGCGCCGCCATGGCCAGCGCCGCGTAGGTGACGAACTCACCCTGCGGAATGAAGATCACCCGGGTGACGGAAAACACCAGCACCAGGGCCAGTGCCATCAGGGCGTAGATGGCGCCGTTGACGATGCCGTCCTGGGTCAGCATCAGGGCAATTTGGAAGTCCATGCGAGGCGTGGGTTGCGCGGGCTGCTATTGGAACAAAAGCAAATGCACCGGCATGATAGCCGGTGCACTTGGCGGCGGGATCAGCCTGATGCGCTTACTTGGCGGGCTGATACTTCCAGTGGCCGTTCTCGATCTTGACCATCACCCGGGCGCGCTGGTCGAGGCCGAGGTGGTCCTGCGGCGACATGTTGAAGATGCCGTGCGCACCCGCCATTTCCTTCACGCCCTCGATGGCGTCGCGCAGCGCAGAGCGGAAAGCGGGCGTGCCGGGCTGCCCCTTCTTCAGCGCCTCGGGAATGGCCACCTCGAGCAGGTGACCTGCGTCCCAGGCATGGCCACCGAACGTGGACACGCTGCCCTTGCCGTAAGCCGCCTCATACGCCTGGATGTACGCCATGGCCGACTTGCGCACCGGGTTGGACGCGGGCAGCTGATCGGCCACCAGCACCGGACCGGCAGGCAGGAACGTGCCTTCCACGTCCTTGCCGCCCACGCGCAGGAAGTCGGCGTTGGCCACGCCGTGCGTCTGGTAGTACTTGCCGGCATAGCCACGCTCCTTGAGCGTCTTCTGCGGCAGCGCGGCCGGCGTGCCGGAACCGCCCACCAGCACGGCATCGGGCTTGGCGGCCATGATCTTGAGCACCTGACCCGTGACCGCGGTATCGTTGCGCGAGTAGCGCTCGTTGGCCACCAGCTTGATCTTCTTCAGCTCGGCCGCCTTGCCGAATTCCTTGGCCCAGCCCTCGCCGTAGGCGTCGGAAAAGCCGATGTACGCCGCCGTCTTCACGCCGTTGGCCGCCATGTGCTCGGCGATGGCCAGCGCCATCATGATGTCGTTCTGCGGCGTCTTGAAGACCCAGTGCTTCTTGGCGTCCTGCGGCTCGATGATGGCGGCCGAGGCACCCAGCGAGATCATCGGCGTCTGGCTTTCGGCCACCGGATCGATCATGGCCAGCGAATTCGGCGTGATGCTGGAGCCGATGATCACGTCCACCTTGTTCTCGGCGATCAGCTTGCGCGTGTTGGTCACGGCCTGCGTGGTGTCCGAGGCGTCGTCCAGCACGATGTAGTTGATCTTCTGGCCACCAATGGTCTTGGGCAGCAGCGCCACGGTGTTCTTCTCGGGGATGCCCAGCGAGGCTGCGGGGCCAGTGGCCGACAGCGTGACACCGACGTTCACGTCGGCCCAGGCGGTGGCGGCCAGGCCGGTCAGGAGGGCACCGGTCAGCACCAGTTTCTTCAACTTCATGGGTTTTGTCTCCAGGCGGGATGGGTTGCAGGTTCGGCCGCTCGATCGCACTCGCGATCCATAAACTGACCGATCGGTCGGTTAATGATTCTATCGGCCAGCCGGCCCGCTGGAGCCCGCTCACGCTCGGGAATTACCCTAGCTGCAGTTGGCATTCCTTGCCAGGCTACTGCGGCTCCACTCCCGCCTTCTTCACCAGCGCCGCATAGCGAACCAGTTCGCTCTCGAAATGGGCCTGGGCCTGCTCTGGCGTGCTTACGCGGATGGTGTTGCCCTGTTTGGCCTTGGCATCCAACGCCACGCGCTTACACCGACGCTTTAGGCCTGGCGGTCACGCCGCTGGACGACGCCTGGGCCACCCGGCGCTTCGCGATCTGCTTTCGCAGTCTGGAAAGCCTGACCCCGGCCGCACGCCTGCTGCTGGACCACCTCACCCGCGCCGCCCAGCGCGCCCACGCAGCAGTGTCCGTCGGCTGAATTGCTACGTTAACAATAGCTGCCTGAGGCCGCCAATATTGGGCTTTCGGCCTTTTTTGATGCTGAAACAGATGTTCAGCCCAGCACATGCGCCAGCGTGAGCAGCGCCAGCAGGAACAGCCACAGCACCACCACGCGCCACACCAGACCGACCACGCGCGTGAGGTGCGCCAGCTGGGGCGGCTGCCCGGGCAGGCCTTCGGCGGCACGGACCGCCTCAATGGACGCCGCACTCGCCGCCGGCTGCGGACGCATCGCGCCGCCGCCCAGCTGCACGTCGATGGCGCCGGCCGTGGCAGCCAGGATCACACCCTCGTTCGGGTCGGCAAAGCGCGCGGCAAAGTTGCGCCAGCAGTCGATGGCATCCTCGAAGCTGCCGACGATGGCGAAACCCAGCGCCGTCATGCGCGCCGGCAGCCAGTCGACGGCACGCCAGGCCGAGCGGGCGGCCTGGAGCAGCGCCTGGCTGACCGGCGCATCGCCCGCGGCCTGGTGACGCTGCCAGTAGCGGCGCACAAACTCGGCATTGCGGTAGAGCACGGCACCGGCCGGCCCCAGGCCCAGCATGGCCAGCGCGCCGTAGCAGGCCAGCACGCCGAACACATGGCGGTGCGCGGCCAGCACCGAGGTTTCGATGACCTGGCGCAGCACGTCGCCGCGGCCGAGCCGGCTGGTGTCGCCGCCCTGCCAGCGTGCCAGCAGCTGGCGGGCACGCTCGTCGTCGCCGGCTTCCAGCGCGTCGCGGATGGTGGTGAAGTGGTGGCTGAACTGGCGAAAACCCAGCGTGAGGTAGAGCACGACCACGTTCCACGCCAGCGCCAGCAGCCAGCCGCCCGCCCACAGCGCCAGCAGGTGAATGGCCGCGGCCAATACCGCCGGCAGCACCACCGCGAGCGACCAGGCCAGCCAGCCGTGCAGCGCGGTGCCGGCGTCGGTGTTGGCGGCGGTCTGGCGCGTCCATACCCGCAGCTGGCGCGCAGCCAGGCTTTGCGCGCCGAGCGGGCGGATCTGCTCGAGCAGCAGGGCGATCACGATCGCGAACAGGGCCATTCAAACATGATAGCGGCACACCCTGCGATGGTGCGCGCCGGCGGCCCATGAAGGCTCAGGCAGCCAGGAACCTGTAGAAGTTGCGCAACATGCCGGCGGTGGCGCCCCAGATGAAGCGCTCGACCTCGCTGGCCGGCGCAGGCGGCGTCTCGCCGGCGGCCAGGTCCACGCGGGCCGGTTCAAGATAAGGCATGGAAAACCATTCGCGCACCGTGCCCTCCCACTCGAAATGGTGGCGCCGGTGGTGCGCCGGATCCATCAGAAAGGCCAGCGGCACCTCGAAGGCGTGGGCCACCTCGTGCGGGCTGGGGTGCAGCACGAAGCCCTCGCGCACCAGCGCCACCACCGGGGTGACCAGGAAGCGCGTGCCGGTCTCGTACACCGGCAGCTGGCCGATCACCTCGACGAAGCTGCGCTTCAGATCCACCTCTTCCTCGGCCTCGCGCAGCGCGGCGTCCACCACGCTGGCGTCTTCGGCGTCGACCTTGCCGCCGGGGAACGCGATCTGGCCCGAATGGGTCGAAAGGTTGGCGGTGCGCTCGGTCAGCAGCACCGACAGGCCGCCCGGCCGGTCGACCAGCGGCACCAGCACCGCCGCGGGGGCCGGCGCGCGGTCGGCAAAGCGCGGCTCGCGCCGCACCTCGGGCTGCCAGGCCGGCGGCGTGCTGAAGCGCTGGCGCAGCGCGGCGGGCGTGAGCTGCCCGGGCGCGATGGCCGGCAGGTGGCCGTCCACCGCCGCCACCGGCACCTGGCGGGGGTCGAAGTTGGGCAGCCTGGACAAAGGCGTGGCGACGCGAGCCGGCTGGGACTGGGTCATGAGGCGCTGAGTGGGCCGGGTTCGCCGCCAGCCGCCGCACCAAAGAAAAACCGCCGGTGACCTGCGGCCACGGGCGGTTGGCTTGCGGCGGGCCTGACGGCCCTTGGCAGCATCAGCGGGATCAGGCTGCGGCGCCGACCTGCTTTTCCACCCGGCTGGGCAGCTTTTCCTTGATGCGGGCCTTCTTGCCGCGACGGTCGCGCTGGTAGTACAGCTTGGCGCGGCGCACGTCACCACGGCGCTTGACCTCGATGCCGGCGATCAGCGGGCTGTAGGTCTGGAAGGTGCGCTCGACACCCTCGCCGCTGGAGATCTTGCGCACGATGAAGGCGCTGTTCAGGCCCCGGTTGCGCTTGGCGATCACCACGCCTTCGAAGGCCTGCACGCGCTTGCGGGTGCCTTCCACCACGTTGACGCTCACCACCACGGTGTCGCCGGGAGCGAACTGGGGAATGTTCTTGCCCAGGCGCTCGATTTCCTCTTTTTCGAGGGTTTGGATCAGGTTCATCGCTTTTTCCTGCTCGATCGTGCACACGCTACGCTAGGGGCGGCAGCTTGGCGGGGCAATGTTTCCCCTTCAAGCATCTTCTGGGCCGCGGCTGGCAGAGGATCGAAAAGCCTTTAATTATAGCCCGGGTGGAGCTGGCCTGTCCATCAGGGCGCGCCGGCCTCGGTCAGGCGGGCCAGCAACTGCTCGTCCGGGGTGGACAGCAGGCCGTCGGCCCGGGCGGCGGCGATCAGGTCGGGCCGATGCTGCGCCGTCAGCTCCAGCCGGCGGTCGCGCCGCCAGCGCTCGATCTGTGCATGATGGCCGGACAGCAGTTCCGCCGGTACCCGCTGGCCGCACCATTCCTCCGGCCGGGTGTAGTGCGGGCAGTCAAGCAGGCCATCCACGGCGGGGTTGAAGCTGTCGGCCTGGTGGCTGCCTGCATCATGAAGCACGCCGGGCTGCAGGCGGGCCACGGCGTCCAGCAGTGCCAGCGCGGCGATCTCGCCGCCGGACAGCACGAAATCGCCCAGGCTGATCTGCGCATCCACGTGCGCGTCGATGAAGCGCTGGTCGATGCCCTCGTAGCGCCCGCAGATCAGGATGGCGCCGGGGCTGGCCGCCCAGCGCTCCACCGCCGCGTGGTGCAGCACCTCGCCCACCGGCGAGAACAGCACCACCGGCGCGGCCTGGCCCGGCGCGTCGGCCCGGTCGGCACGCACGGCCTGCAGGCAGCGCGACAGCGGCTCGGCCAGCATCACCATGCCGGGGCCGCCGCCGAAGGGGCGGTCGTCCACCCGGCGGTAGTTGCCCTCGGCGAACTCGCGCGGGTTCCAGAGTTTGAGATCAATCAGGCCGTCAGCGAAGGCGCGGCGGGCGACGCCTGCTTCCAGAAAAGGAGCAAACAGTTCCGGCAACAGGGTGATGACGTCAAACCGCATGGCCGCTGCCTGGCTGGGTGCTCACTGGATCGACGGCGTGGCCGGCGGCAGGTCCTGCGCGGGCGTGAACAGGCGCCCCACATCGACGGCGTCGAAGCGCTCCTGGTGACCGCAGAAATCGCAGCCGACCTCGATCACGCCCTGCTCGGCCAGGATGGACTCGGCCTCCTGCTGGCCCAGGCCCTGCAGCATGGTCGCCACGCGCTCGCGGCTGCACGAACACGCAAAGCGCGGGCCGCGCGCGCCGGCCTGGGGCTCGAAGCGCAGCAGCTTCTCTTCCCAGAACAGGCGGCGCAGGACGGTGTCGGCGTCCAGGCTCAGCAACTCTTCGCGCTTCAGGCTCCGGGTCAGGATGGCGATGCGCTGGTAGTCGTCCTCGGCCTCCGCGCCCGCTTCGTCCTCGCGCGCGACGTTGCTCTGCGACAGGTTGGTTTCGCCCTGTACCGGCAGCCGCTGGATCAGCAGCCCGGCGGCCACCTGCTCGTCGGCGGCCAGCACCAGCGTGGTGTCGAGCTGTTCCGACTGGCGCATGTAGTGCTCGATCACCCCGGCCAGGCTGCCGAGGGGCTCGCCGCCCTCGCCCACCAGCGGCACCACGCCCTGGTAGGGCTGCTGGCCCGGCTGGCGGCTCCTGGCGTCCAGCGTGATGGCGCAGCGGCCCTTGCCATGCGCGTTGACCATGTCGGCCAGGTTCGCCCCCGGCGGCACGGCGGCACCCAGCGACGCGGTGGCGCGCAGGCGCAGGTCGGTCTGCACCTCGGCCACGGCCAGCTTGACCGGGCCGTCGCCCTGGATCTGCAGCACCAGCGCGCCGTCGAACTTGATGCCGGCCTGCATCAGCACGGCCGCGGCGGTCATTTCGCCCAGCAGCTCGGCCACCGGCGGCGGGTAGGCGCCGGTCTGCGTGTTGGCGGCGCGCCGGCGCAGCACGTCCTGCCAGGCGTCGGTCAGCCGCACGAACTGGCCGCGCACCGGCAGCCCGTCGAAGATGAATTTGTGGAGTTCGGACATCCTGACTATATAAGGGGTCGCCGCGGGGTTCTCAAGCGCCCCGGGCTGGTTGCAGGACGTTCGCCGGCACCGCCCGCTCCCGCGTGGCCGGCCCGGAAGCCGGTGCGCATGGGCGGAGCGGCACGCTGGGTCACAGCTTGGTCAAGGTGGCGCGGAACAGCCGGGCGTTGTCGATGTAGTGCTGGGCGCTCTGGCGCAGGCCTTCCATCTGTTCGGGCGTGAGCTGGCGCACCACCTTGGCGGGCGTGCCCATGATCATGCTGCCGTCGGGGAATTCCTTGCCCTCGGTCACCAGCGAGCCGGCGCCGACCAGGCAGTTCCTGCCGATCCTGGCGCCGTTCAGCACCACGGCGCCGATGCCGATCAGCGATTCGTCGCCGATGGTGCAGCCGTGCAGCATGACCCTGTGGCCCACCGTCACGTTCCTGCCCACCGTGAGCGGCATGCCGCGGTCGGCGTGCAGCACGCTCAGGTCCTGGATGTTGCTGCCCTCGCCGATGCTCATGCTTTCGGTATCCCCGCGCAGCACGCAGCCGAACCACACGCTGGCGTCGGGCCCGAGCGTCACGTTGCCCATCACCTCGGCCGAATCGGCGATCCAGGCGGTGGAATCCACCTGGGGTTTCCTGCCATCCACTTCATACACCGCCATGACTCGTGTCTCCTCTTGCTGGCAACGGCGAAAACTACAATTCTAGGGATGGACTTGCGCCCCCACGCCCTGCAGGCTCTTCGTGCCACGGATCTTGATGAAAAACTGGCTCTGGTCGGCGCGCTGCGGGCGCAGGCAGCTACGCTAACCATAGCAACCCAGGATCCGATCGCCGAACCGCCCGGCCTGCCCGGCCGCCCGCCGCGGCCCGAACTGGTGGACCCGGCCCGTGTGCGCCAGCGCTCGGTGCACACGCCGGCCGGCCGCGCGGCGCTGACCCACGCCATCTGCCACATCGAGTTCAACGCCATCAACCTGGCGCTGGACGCCGTCTGGCGCTTCGCCGGCATGCCCGAAGCCTTCTACCGCGACTGGCTGCGCGTGGCCATCGAAGAGGCCTACCACTTCAGCCTGCTGCACGCGCACCTGCAGACCCTGGGCCACCGCTACGGCGACTTCCCCGCCCACGACGGCCTGTGGGCCATGTGCGAGAAGACCAAGGACGACATCGTGGCCCGCATGGCGCTGGTGCCGCGCACGCTGGAAGCACGCGGCCTGGACGCCACGCCGCTGATCCAGAACAAGCTGCGCGCCGTCGGCAGCACCGATGCGCTGGCGGCCTGCGACATCCTGGACATCATCCTGCGCGACGAGATCGGCCACGTGGCCATCGGCAACCACTGGTACCGCTGGCTGTGCGAGCGCGATGGACTGGAGCCGCTGGCGCACTACCGGCTGCTGGCGCGCCGGCACCGCGCCCCCACGCTCAAGCCCCCGTTCAACCAGGCGGCGCGCGTGCGTGCCGGCTTCACCAAGGCCGAGCTGGATGCGCTCGAGCAGGCTGCCAGCCCCACCGATAAGCTACCAATTACATAGCTGCCTGCGCCCGCCATGCAAGGGCCGGAGGCCGATTTGGCTTGGAAACCGGCCGCCTGATCAGTCGGTGACCGGAATCAGGAAGTCGCGGCCGATCAGCGCACCCAACGTGTTGGCACGATCGAGGAACTGGGTCAGGAAGGCGTGCAGCCCCGTGGCCAGGATTTCCTCGATGGTGCCGAAGCGCAGTTCCGCCCGCATGCGGCCGCAATGGCGCATGGCGTCGCCGTTCAGGTCGGCCCCCACCGCGCGCAGGTTCTGCAGCACGGCGTCGACGCTGTGGTGCAGCGAGCGCGGCATCTCCAGCCGCAGCATCAGCAGCTCGGCCACGCGCTCGGGCTTGATGACGTCGCGGTACACCTTGCGGTAGACCTCGAACGCGCTCACGCTGCGCAGGATGGCGGCCCAGTGGTAGAAGTCGTACTCGGTGTCGCGGTCTTTCTTGGCGGTACCGTAGAAGTCGTTCTGCAGAGCGTGGAACTTGACGTCGAGCAGGCGCGCCGTGTTGTCGGCCCGCTCCAGGAAGGTGCCCAGGCGGATGAAGTGGAAGGCGTCGTCCTGCAGCATGGTGCCGGAAGTCACGCCGCGCGAGAGGTGCGAGCGGAACTTGACCCATTCGAAGAAATCGCCGCAGTCGTCGAGCAGGTCGCTGGCGCGGCGCATGCGGGCCATCTCCAGCCAGGTCTGGTTCAGCGTTTCCCAGATCTCCGTGGTCAGCGTGCCGCGCACGGCGCGGGCGTTCTCGCGCGCGGCGCGCAGGCACGAGACGATGGACGACGGGTTCTCCTCGTCCAGCACCATGAAGCTCATCACCCCTTCGGGCGTGATGTCGCCGTGCTTCTCGGTGTAGGCGGGCATCAGCTCGCTCAAGGTCAGCACGCCCTGCCAGCCATGCTGCGACACCGAGGCCGACTGCGGCAGCAGCCCGGTCTCGTAGTTCACATTGAGCATGCGCGCGGTGTTCTCGGCCCGCTCCGTGTAGCGGGCCATCCAGTAGAGGTGATCGGCGGTTCTGGAAAGCATGTCGGTGTTCTCTCTTTCAGGCCTCCAGGACCCAGGTGTCCTTGGTGCCACCGCCCTGGGACGAATTGACGACCAGGGATCCTTCCTTGAGGGCCACGCGCGTCAGGCCGCCGGCCACCATCTGCACCTCCTTGCCCATCAGCACGAAGGGGCGCAGGTCGATGTGGCGCGGCGCGATGCCGCTTTCGACGAAAGTGGGGCAACTGGAGAGACTGAGCGTCGGCTGGGCGATGTAGCCCTCGGGCTTGGCCTGCACGACGCGCCTGAATTCCTCGATCTCGGCCTGGGTGGAGGCCGGGCCCACCAGCATGCCGTAGCCGCCGGCGCCGTGCACTTCCTTGACCACCAGGTCCTTCATGTTGGCCAGCACGTACTTGAGGTCTTCCGGCTCGCGGCACATGTAAGTGGGCACGTTGTAGAGGATCGGCTTTTCGCCCAGGTAGAACTCGATCATCTTGGGCACGTAGGGGTAGATCGACTTGTCGTCGGCCACGCCCGTGCCCACGGCGTTGCAGATGCTCACGTGGCCGGCGCGGTACGCCTCCATCAGGCCGGCGCAGCCCAGCGCGGAATCGGGGCGGAACACGCGCGGATCTAGGAAGTCGTCGTCCACGCGGCGGTAGATCACGTCCACCCGCTGCGGACCGCCGGTGGTGCGCATGTAGATGAAGCCGTCCTTGAAGAACAGGTCCTGCCCCTCGACCAGTTCCACGCCCATCTGCTGGGCCAGGAAGGCGTGCTCGAAGTAGGCGCTGTTGTACATGCCGGGGGTGAGCACCACCACCGTGGGATCGCCGGCCGTGACCGGGCTGCTGGCGCGCAGGGTTTCCAGCAGCAGGTCGGGGTAATGCGCCACCGGCGCCACGCGGTGGCGGCTGAACAGGCCGGGGAAGAGCCGCATCATCATCTTGCGGTTTTCCAGCATGTAGCTCACGCCGCTGGGCACGCGCAGGTTGTCTTCCAGCACGTAATACTCGCCCGAGCCGTCGGCGTTGCCCGAGCGGACGATGTCGATGCCGGAGATGTGCGAATACACCTCGCCTGGCACATCCACGCCCTGCATCTCCGGCCGGTACTGTGAATTGCGCAGCACCTGGTCGCGCGGCACCACGCCGGCCTTGAGGATCTCCTGGTCGTGGTAGACGTCGTGCAGGAAGCGGTTGAGCGCCGTGACACGCTGGGTCAGGCCGCGCTCCAGCATGTCCCACTCGGCGGTGGGGAAGATGCGCGGAATCAGGTCGAACGGGATCAGGCGCTCGGTGCCGGAGCCGTCTTCGTCCTTGGCGCCGTAGACCGCGAAGGTGATCCCCACGCGGCGGAAGATCATCTCGGCCTCTTCGCGCCGCTCGGCCATCAGTTCCTTGCTCTGCAGGGCCAGCCAGTCTGCGTAGCCGCGGTAGTGGTCTCGCACCGTCACGCGGCTGTCGTAACCCTTGGCGCCCGGCCCGAGCGGTTGCCCCGCGGCCGGTACGTACATTTCATCGAATGGATGCATGGGGGAACTCTCCGTACAGCCACAGGATAGCAAGTTGCGAGCCAGCGGACATCAAGGAGGCGAGCGGTGGCGCCAGTAGCGGGGCCGGAGCACCCGCTCACAACGCACCTCGCCGGGGCGCGCGCTGAACCAGTGCATCGCACCACAATGGGGCGAATCGGCGACTTGCAGGCCACGCTCGGCGTACCGCGCACTGACTTCGGGCGCCGGGTGGCCGAACCGGTTGCGGTAACCGGCCTGAACCAGCACGACGCGCGGCCGCACCGTGTCGAGGAACGGCGCCGATGAAGAGCTGCGGCTGCCGTGGTGCGGCGCCAGCAGCACGTCGGCCCCCAGGGCGGCCGCCTGCGACGCCACCAGTTGCGCTTCCTGCGGCGCCTCGATGTCGCCCACAAGCAGCGCGCTGGCGCCATCAACCGCCTCCAGCCGCAGCACGCAGCTCATGGCGTTGGACTTGCGCGGCTCGGCGTAGTCGCCCTCGGCCGGGTGCAGCACGGTGAAGCGCACCCCGTCCCAGACCCAGTGCTGGCCGCCGTGGCAGTGCGTGGCCGGGCGCACGGCCTGCAGGGCGTTGTCGTCCTCGATGGACGAGAGCACCGTCGCCTGCGGCTGGCTGGCCAGCACCGCCAGCGCGCCGCCGGTGTGATCGGTGTCGCGGTGGCTGAGCACCAGCGTGTCGATGCGCTCACCCAGCGCGCGCAGCAGCGGCACCAGCTCGCGGTGGCCGGCGTCGCTTTCCAGCGAATAGCGCGGCCCGGCGTCGTACAGCAGCGCGTGGCTGGCGGTGCGCACCAGCACCGCGTTGCCCTGGCCGATGTCGGCGGCCAGCAGTTCGAACTGGCCCGGCGCCGGCCGCGGCGGCTGCCACAGCAGCGCCGGCAGCAGCAGCGGCAGCCCCGCCAGCCGCACCGCGCGCGGCGCCGGCAGGGCCAGCAGCACGCCGCCCACCACCGCCGCCAGCCCCAGCCACCAGGGCGCCACCGGCAGGCTGACCGAAGCCCAGGGCCAGGCCGCCAACCAGCCGAGCCATGCCACCAGCGGCGCCAGCAGCCAGCCCGCAAGCTGCCATAGCGGCGACCAGAAGGCGCCGGCCAGCGCCAGCGGCGTGACCACCAGCGTGACCCAGGGGATCGCCACCAGGTTGGCCAGCAGCCCCACCAGCGACACCTGGCCGAACAGCAGCAGCGACAGCGGCGTGAGCGCCAGCGTCACGGTCCACTGCTCCCGCAACAACTGAAGAAATCGGCCTCCAGCCCTTTTGCCACCGCTGCCGCCAGCTCCTGAATCAGTAGCAAACAGAATCCCTACGGCGACAAAGCTGAGCCAGAAGCCGGCCTGTGTCAGCGCCCAGGGATCCACAGCCAGCACCACCGCGCATGCCGCCAGCCAGTTGAGCCACCAGGGCCAGCGCAGCCCTGCCAGCTGCAGCAGGCCGAAGCTCGCCAGCATCAACACCGTGCGTTGCGCCGGCACGCCCCAGCCGCTGAACAGCGCGTAGCCTGTGGCCACCAGCAGGCCGCCCACGCGCGCGGCCACCGGCGCCGGCAGCCACCGCGCCAGCGGCCAGCCCCAGCGCGCGCTGCGGCGCCAGCCGGCGGCCACCAGCGCCCCGGCCAGCCACGCGAACATGGTGATGTGCAGGCCGGAGATCGCCATCAGGTGCGCCACGCCGGTGGCGCGGAACACGTCCCAGTCGGCCCGCTCGATGGCGCGCTGGTCGCCGGTGACCAGCGCCGCCAGGATGCCGGCGCGCTGCCGCCGGGCGTCCTCCGCGCCCGCGCCGGCATCGCTGCCCAACGCCGCAAACAGCCTGTCGCGCACGGTCTGGCGCAGTCGCTCCAGCCGGTAGGCGCCGCTGTCGCCCAGACGCTCGGGTGGCGCGTCGTGCGCGCCGGTGCGCACGTAGCCGGTGGCGCCGATGCCCTGCTCCCACAGCCACAGCTCGTAGTCGAAACCGTGCGGGTTCAGGTTGCCGTGCGGCGCCTTCAGGCGGGCAGTGAACGCCCAGCGGTCGCCAGCGCGCAGAACGGCGCTGCCGGCAGCGGCCAGGGGTGCGTCATCTTCAGCCGCCGTGGCGGCGCTGGCGTACCACGCCATCTGCAATTGGGGCGGCAAGGTCACTGGCCGGCCGTCCAGCGTGGCACGCTCCACCTCGAAGCGGAAGCGCTGGCCGGCGTCGCTGCGCTGCGGCATGGCCGCGATCACGCCGACCACGCGCAGGCTGGCCCCTTCCAGCACCGGTGCCAGGGCCTGCCCGGCGCGCACGCCTGCGTTCAGCCCGACGGCGGCAAACGCGATCGCCCCGGACGCCACCGCCAGCAGCGGCAGCGATGCTTTGCCATGCCGCGCACCCAGCGCCGCCCCCACGGCGGCGGCGGCCACGCCCACCCCTCCGAGCGCCCAGTAGGCCGCTGCAGGCCACAAGGCCGGCTGCAGGATCTGAAGCGCCGTACCCGCGATCCAGGCCGCCAGCAGCCAGGCGATCGCCCGGCCACGCCAGCGCAGGCGCACCGCCTCGGCCAGCATCCCACGCACCCGCGCTGCACCGGACCCGTCGGGCGGCAGGTGGTCCGCGATGGCGGTGGCAGGAAGATCCACGGACGGCCCGGGAATTGCTTAAGGTTGGTGAGGCGCCAAGGTTCCAGCTAGTATGCCCTTGCGCCAATGCGTCCGCCGCCGCGCCGTGCGCGGCACCCAGCACCCAGACAGCACGCCCCTGCACCATGTCGATCCACGCCGCCCTGCACCACGTCACCAGCTACCGCTACGACCGGCTGGTCCAGCTCGGGCCCCAGGTGATCCGCCTGCGCCCGGCCCCGCATTGCCGCAGCAAGATCATTTCGTATTCGCTCAAGGTCGAGCCGTCCGGCCACTTCATCAACTGGCAGCAGGACCCGTTCGCCAACTGGCAGGCGCGCCTGGTGTTCCCGGAAAAGACCGACCACTTCACGGTCACCGTGGACCTGGTGGCCGAGATGGCGGTCTACAACCCGTTCGACTTCTTCCTGGAGCCCAAGGCCGAGAACTTCCGGTTCGAGTACGACCCGCTGGTCAAGGAAGAACTCGCCCCCTACCTGGCCAAGGCGGCGCCCACGCCGCTGTTCGCCAAGTACCTGGAGGGCATCGACCGCTCGCCGCAGCGCACCATCGACTTCCTGGTGCAGATCAACCAGCGGCTGCAGCACGATGTGAGCTACCTGATCCGCATGGAGCCCGGCGTGCAGACGCCGGAAGAAACGCTGACCAAGGCCAGCGGCTCCTGCCGCGACTCCGGCTGGCTGCTGGTGCAGCTGCTGCGCCATTGCGGGCTGGCGGCGCGCTTTGTCTCGGGCTACCTGATCCAGCTAAAGCCGGATGTGAAGTCGCTCGACGGCCCGAGCGGCACCGAGGTCGACTTCACCGACCTGCACGCCTGGTGCGAGGTCTACCTGCCCGGCGCCGGCTGGATCGGGCTAGACCCCACCTCCGGCCTGCTGGCCGGCGAAGGCCATATCCCGCTGGCCTGCACACCGCAGCCTTCGGGCGCGGCGCCGATCGAAGGCCTGGTCGACGACGCCGAAGTCAGCTTCGGCCACGACATGAAGGTGACACGCATCCATGAATCGCCGCGCGTCACCCTGCCCTACAGCGACGAGCAGTGGGAAGCCATCCTGCAGCTCGGCGACCAGGTGGACGCGCAGCTGAAGGCCGACGACGTGCGCCTGACCATGGGTGGCGAGCCCACCTACGTCGGCATCGACGACCGCGACGGTGCCGAATGGAACACCGCCGCGCTCGGCCCCACCAAGCGCGTGTTCGCGCTCGACCTGCTGTACCGCCTGAAGGAGCGCTACGGCCCCAACGGCTTCCTGCACCTGGGCCAGGGCAAGTGGTACCCCGGCGAGCAGCTGCCGCGCTGGGCGCTCAGCCTGTTCTGGCGCGCCGACGGCAAGCCCGTCTGGCACGACCCGGGCCTGCTGGCCGACGAGCGCCAGCCTCAGCACGCCAAGCCGGAGGACGCCGAGCGCTTCATCCAGGCGCTGGCCCACCGCCTGGGCGTGGGCACCAGCACCATCCGCGCCGGCTACGAGGACCCGTGGCACTACATCCAGAGCGAGCGCCGCCTGCCGGTGAATGTCGACCCCTTCGATTCACGCCTCGACGACGAGATGGAGCGCGCCCGGCTGCGCCGCGTGTTCACGCAGGGCCTGGACAAGCCGATCGGCTACCTGCTGCCGCTGCGCGCCACCTCGCAGCTTGACGTCACGCCCGAGTTCCTGCGCGACCTGCCGGTCGACAAGCGTCCCCACTGGCTCACCGGCCGCTGGTGGTTCCGCGACGACCGCCTCTACCTCGTGCCCGGCGATTCGCCGATGGGTTTCCGCCTGCCGCTGAACGGCCTGCCTTGGGTCAGCGACGAGGACTACGCCCATCTGTTCGAGAAAGACCCGTTCGCCCCGGAAGCCCCGCTGCCCGATCCCGATGCGCCCGAAGCCAAGGACGGCGAGGACGCCGAGCGCGGGCTCGACCCGCGCGACCGCGAGCCGCGCCGCTTCGAATCGGCCGCCTGGGTGCCGCGCACGGCGCTGTGCGTGGAAGTGCGCGACCCGGTGCGCTCGCACACCGCCGACATCGAGCAGCCCGAGATCACCGGCGACGACGAAGACGCCGAAGCCCGCCGCGCCGCGCGCAGCCGGCACCAGGCCGCGGTGGCCAGGTACGCGCTGAAGCCCGGCCAGTCGAGCATGCTCTATGTGTTCATGCCTCCGCTGGAGCACGTCGAGGACTACCTGAACCTGGTCGCCGCCATCGAGGCCACCGCTGCCGAGCTGAAGCTGCCCGTCGTGATGGAAGGCTACGCGCCGCCGCGAGACAAGCGGCTGAAGATGCTGCAGATCACGCCCGACCCGGGTGTGATCGAGGCCAACATCCAGCCGGTGGACAACTGGCGCGACCTGGTGGCCAACACCGAATTCCTCTATCAGGCCGCGTTCGAGAGCCGCCTGTCGGCCGAGAAATTCATGACCGACGGCCGCCACACCGGCACCGGTGGCGGCAACCACTTCGTGCTGGGCGGCGCCACGCCCGACGACAGCCCGTTCCTGCGCAAGCCCGAGTTGCTGGCCAGCCTGATCCTCTACTGGCACAACCACCCCAGCCTGTCGTACCTGTTCTCGGGCATGTTCATCGGCCCGACCAGCCAGGCACCGCGCGTGGACGAGGCACGCAACGACCAGCTGTACGAGCTGGAGATCGCGCTGCAGGAGATCCATGCCGCGCGGGAGCGCCACGGCGACGCCATGCCGCCCTGGCTGGTCGACCGCTCGCTGCGCAACATCCTGGTCGACGTCACCGGCAACACCCACCGCAGCGAGTTCTGCATCGACAAGCTGTACTCGCCCGATTCACCCACCGGCCGCCTGGGCCTGCTGGAAATGCGCGCCTTCGAGATGCCGCCGCACGCGCGCATGTCGATCGCCCAGCAACTGCTGATGCGCGCGCTGGCGGCCCGCTTCTGGCGCGAGCCCTACACCGCCCCCGCCACGCGCTGGGGCACGCAGCTGCACGACCGCTTCCTGCTGCCCGCCTACGTGCGCGCGGATTTCGCCGACGTGATGGAAGACCTGCGCCGCGCCGGCTACGCCTTCGACGACACCTGGTTCGCGCCGCACTTCGAGTTCCGCTTCCCGGTGGTGGGCGAGGTCGACGTGCTCGGCATGAAACTGGAGCTGCGCAACGCGCTCGAGCCCTGGCACGTGATGGGCGAGGAAAGCACCGGTGGCGGCACCGCGCGCTATGTCGATTCGTCGCTGGAGCGGCTGGAGGCGCGCGTGACTGGCCTCAACCCGAGTCGCTACGCCATCACCTGCAACGGCCACGCGCTGCCGCTGCAGCCGCTGGGCGTGGAAGGTGAATTCGTGGCCGGCGTGCGCTTCAAGGCCTGGAACCCGTGGTCGTCGCTGCACCCTTCCATCAAGCCGCACGGGCCGCTGGTGTTCGACATCGTCGACACCTGGAACCAGCGCTCGGTGGGCGGCTGCCAGTACCACGTGGCGCACCCCGGCGGCCGCAACTACGACACCTTCCCGATCAACGCCTACGAGGCCGAAAGCCGCCGCCTGGCGCGCTTCTTCCGTACCGGGCACACGGCGGGCGCCATGGTCATTCCGCCGGCCACGCTGCACCTGCCGGGCAGCCGCGAGTTCCCCTGTACACTCGACCTGCGACGCACCACAACGGTGCGTCTGGACACGCGTCTGGCCGGTTAGTGAGTTCCTTCATGCTCGTCGCCGGCACGTGACAAGGGAGGCGAGGGGTATGCGGCACAATGCCCGCGATGGACAGCAGCGTGCTCGATGACCCGCACAGTGGCGCTCTGGCGCTGCCGGCCGCCGAGGCCCTGGCGGCCCGTCTGCCACGCGGGCCGAGCGGGCATTACGACGAGCTCTACGGTCGTACCTGGTCCGACGACCTGCTCTCCGAAGCTCCTGAATCCATAGCTGCCTCCGCCCAGCTGGCGCCGGCCTGGGCCTCATTTTTCTCCAGCATCGGCGAACGCGGCTTCGCCGAGCTGGGCGAGCGCCAGGCGCGCCTGACGCGGCAGATCCGCGAGAACGGCGTCACTTACAACGTCTACGCCGACGAATCCAACCTCCAGCGCCCCTGGCCGGTCGACCTGTTCCCGCTGCTCGTGCCGGCCCACGAATGGGCGCAGATCGAGGTCGGCATCGCCCAGCGCGTGCGCGTGCTCGACGCCGTCATGGCCGACATGTACGGCCCGCAGCGCCTGCTCCGCGAGGGCCTGATCCCGCCCGCGCTGGTGCAGGGCCACCCGGACTACCTCCGCGCCATGCACGGCGTGAAGCCGGTGGGCGGCACCTACCTGCACATCGTGGCCTTCGACCTGGCGCGCGGGCCCAAGGGCAACTGGTGGGTGGTGTCCCAGCGCACGCAGGCGCCATCCGGCCTGGGCTACCTGCTGGAAAACCGGCTGGCGGTGTCCAGCCAGTTCCCGCGCGCGTTCGAGCGCATGCATGTGCGGCGGCTGGCCGACACCTACCGCTCGCTGGTGGAAAGCCTCAAGTCCATGGCGCCGGGCGGCTCCGACGCCCACATCGCCCTGCTCACCCCCGGCCCCTACAACGAGACCTATTTCGAGCAGTCCTACCTGGCGCGCTACCTGGGCGTGACGCTGGTCGAAGGCAGCGACCTCACGGTGCGCGACCAGAAGCTCTACCTCAAGACCCTGCGCGGCCTGCAGCGGGTGCATGCGCTGATCCGGCGGGTGGACGACGGCTTTGTCGATCCGCTGGAGATGCGCGCCGATTCCCGCCTGGGCGTGCCCGGCCTGTTCCAGGCGGTGCGCGCCGGCAACGTGCTGATGGCCAACCACCCGGGCGCGGGTTTCCTGGAATCCAGCGCGCTGCTGGGCTTCCTGCCGGCGCTGGCGCGCCACCTGCTGAGCGAGGAACTGAGCCTGCCGGCCCTGCACACCTGGTGGTGCGGCGAGCCCGCGGCCAGAGAAGCGGTGCTGCCCAAGCTGCATGAATGCGTGATCAAGCCGACCTACCCCTGGTCGCTCTCGCGCGGCACCTTCAACGCCGGCGTCGGCCCGTACATGGGGCCGGAGCAGCTCGCCTCGTGGGTCGAGCGCATCCGGCACAACCCGGACGAGCACACGGTGCAGGCCTTCCTGCCGGCCTCGCAACTGCCGACCTGGAACAGCTTCTCCTCGCCCGCCGGCATCGAGCCGCGCGCCGCCATCCTGCGCGTGTTCGCGCTGTCCGACGGGCCAGGCTCCTGGCAGGTGCTGCCTGGCGGCATGGCGCGCCTGGCCGGCGCCGAAGCGGGGCTGGCCAGCATGCAGCAAGGCGGCTCCAGCGCCGACTGCTGGGTGCTGGGCGAGCAGCCGGCCGACGAGGATTTCGAGCAGAGCACGCTGGCGCCGCTGCCCGGCAGCATCACGCCGCTGGCCGCACGCGAGCGCCTGGTCACCAGCCGGGCGGCCGAGAACCTGTTCTGGCTGGGCCGCTACACCGAGCGCGCCGAGAACGCCGCGCGCCTGGCGCGCATCACGCTCGAGGCCCTGCACGGCGAGGAAGAGCCTTCCTACGCCATGCTGATGTGGCTGGGCCAGATGGCCGAATCGGCCGGCCTGGTGGCCGAGGATGTGCCCTCGCCCCTGCACTGGCGCGAGGAATTCGAGCGCGCGCTCATCACCAGCCTGGGCGACACGCACGATGTGCCCAGCGTGGGCTACAGCCTGCGTGCGCTGCGCACCGCGGGCTCCGCGCTGCGCGAGCGGCTCTCGCCCGAGCACTGGAACTTCATCAAGGACGCCGAGGAAAGCTTCCTGACCGCGGCCACGCAGCTCACCCTGGGTCCGCCCTCCAGCCAGGACACGCTGCACGTGCTGGCGCAGCTCAGCAAGGACTTGGCGGCCATCACCGGTGCGCAGAACGACCGCATGTGGCGCGACGACGGCTGGCGGCTGCTCTCCATCGGCCGGCAGATCGAACGTCTCTCGTTCCTGGCCGAAGCCCTGTCGCGCAGCTTCTACACCAACGCGGTGCACGACGCGGCCGGCTTCGGCGTGGTGCTGAACCTGTTCGATTCCACCATCTCCTACCACGCCCGCTACCAGCGCAGCCGCGACATCGCCGCGCTGATCGAGCACATCGTGCTCAACTACCAGAACACGCGCTCGCTCGGCTGGGTGATCCAGACCCTGTCCGGCCGCCTGGCACGCCTGCACGAGAGCGAGCCGCCCGGCACGGAGGATCTCTCGCGCCGCCTGCGCAACCCGCAGCTGAGCGAGCTGCCGCAGCTGTGCGAATCCAACGACATCGGCGACTTCCACCACCTGCAGGATCTGCTCGACCACTGCATCGCCACAGCAGGCAGCCTGTCGGACGAAATCGGCCTGCGCCACTTCAGCCATACGGGCGAGGCGCGGCGGAGCGTGGGGGCTTGATGGGCTCCCCCCTGAGTCGCTTCGCGCCTTCCCCCCTGGGGGGGGACGACGCCAGTGGCCGGGGGGACCCCGGCCACGGCGTCCGCGCGCATGGCCTGCTCCGCGGCCGTTGGGGGATTCGGGAGTTTGCTGCGCGCCTTGTGGGCAACTTCGCCGTTCGGGCTGAGCTTGTCGAAGCCCCATGCCAGCGCCGAGCGGTGGCGGCGGCAGGGGCCCGGGGTGAGCGCCAGGGGAGCCGGTCTTGAGGCTGCGCATCACCCACGACACGCGCTACGACTACCAGCCGGCGGTGGAGACGGCGCTGCATCTGCTGCACCTGCAGCCGGTGGACACGCCGCGGCAGCGGGTGCTGGATTTCGCGCTGGAAGTGCACCCCGATCCGGTGTTCGTCGCCTCGCAGGGCGATGCCTACGGCAACGTGCGCGCCGTGTTCGAGATCGACCGCCCGCACCCCATGCTGCACGTGCGCGCCAGTTCGCTGGTAGACACAGCGGTGCCCCCTCCGGTGCAGAGCGGCATCGCCTGGGAAGCCGCGCGCGACGCCTACGTGTACCGCGCCAAGGCGCCCTACCAGCCGGCCACGGAATTCATCTTTCCCTCGGTGCACGTGCACCCGCGCGACGTGTTCATCGACTACGCGCGACCCTCCTTCACGCCCGGCCGGCCGCTGCTGGACGCCGCGCGCGAGCTGATGCACCGCATCCACACCGAGTTCACCTACGCCGCCGACGCCACCGAGATCAACACCCCCGCCGCTGCGGCGCTGGATCGCCGCCAGGGTGTGTGCCAGGATTTCTCGCACGTCATGCTGTCCTGCCTGCGCTCGCTCGGGCTGGCGGCGCGCTACGTCAGCGGTTACCTGCTCACGCAGCCGCCGCCCGGCCAGCCCAGGCTGATCGGCAGCGACGCCTCGCACGCCTGGGTGTCGGTGTTCCTGCCCGACCTCGCCGCCGCTCATGGCGGCGACGGCTGGTACGACCTGGACCCGACCAACGACCGCGACGGCTGGGGCGCGCCCGGCGAAGACTTCGTGCGCCTGGCCGTAGGGCGCGATTTCTCCGACGTCTCCCCCATGCGCGGCGTGATCCTGGGCGGCGCCGACCACCACCTCGACGTCGGGGTTACAGTCGAACCCATCGTGGCCGAGCGGCTGGCCGACTGCCCGCCGATCGAGCTGCGCCACCTCCACGAAGCCCACTCCCCCATCCCATGACCACACCCGAAGCCAGGCTCCAGCAACTGGGCATCGAACTGCCCCCCGTCGCCACCCCCGCCGCCGCCTACGTGCCCTTCGTGCAGACCGGCAAGCTGGTGTTCCTCTCCGGCCACATCGCCCGCAAGGACGGCAAGCCCTGGGTCGGCCAGCTCGGCAAGGAGCTCGCCACCGCCGAAGGCCAGGCCGCCGCGCGCGCCATCGCCATCGACCTGATGGGCACGCTCAAGGCCGCCGTGGGCGACCTGAGCCGCATCAGGCGCATCGTCAAGGTGATGAGCCTGGTCAACTCCGCGCCCACCTTCACCGAGCAGCACCTGGTGACCAACGGCTGCTCCGAGCTGCTGGGCGAGGTGTTCGGCGACGCCGGCAAGCACGCCCGCAGCGCCTTCGGCGTGGCACAGATCCCGCTGGGCGCCTGCGTTGAGATCGAGCTGATCGCGGAAGTCGAATAGCTATCTTTTGAATAGCTGCCTGCGCCTGCCACCAAAGGGCCGCAGGCACTTTTTCCTCTGAATTTCGGGCAGGATCAGCCCGCTGCGCTGTTACTGCCCGGATGTCCGCGCCATCGTGTCGACGGCGAAGCGGAAGTACTGCGGCACGCATTCCAGGTGGTCGGACACCGGCTCGGTGCATTCGGTCAGCGTGACCGGCGCGCCGCCCGCGGCCTGCAAGGTATTCAGTGCCGAAACGCTGGCGGCAAACGGCACGGTCTGATCGCCACGGCCGTGGAACAGGTAGACCGGCACCGTCGGCGTCCAGCCCCAGTGCACGCTGGCGTCCTGGTGGATGGCCTCGGTGTCGTCGGCCATGTAGTCGTCGAGAAACTTGGTCTGGTAGGACACGTCGGCGTCCGACGGGATCATCTGGCGCAGCAGCAGGCGGCGCACCTCGTCGCGCACCGTGTCGCTCAGCTGGCTCAGGTTGCCCGGGTTCAGCGCCCAGCCCAGCCACGGGGACAGGTCGGCCACGCGGGCCAGCAGCGTGTCCATCGTGACCTGCACGTCGTAGGGCCCCGCCGCCGGCAGCGTGAGCACCAGCTGCTTCAGCAACGGGCTGCCGCTGCGCACCATCTCGCGCTGCGCGGCCATGGTGGCGTAGCCGCCTTCCGAATAGCCCACCAGGTAGAGCTGGCCGGTGTCGGCCACGCCGGCCTGACCACGCCATGTGGCGGCGGCTGTCAGCATGTCGAGCACGGCGCGCGCCGTGGGGCGCGACTGCAGGTACGGATGCTGCAGCGCGTTGCTGGCCCCGAAGCCCACGTAGTCCGACGCCACCACGATGTAGCCCAGCGAGGCCAGCACGATGGGCGGCTCGCCCGGCTCCACCTTGAGCGACGGGGCGTTGGCGTTCTTGAAGGTGGTGGCGTGCTGGTAGCTGATCACCGGGCTGGCCGTGCCGGCGCCCTTGACTGGCAGCGCCACCAGGCCGGAAGCGGTGACCAGTGCGCCGCTCTTGTCCTCGGTGAGGTACGTCAGGCGGTAGGTCGCCACCTGGTAGCGTGGCGTGATGCCGGAGACCTTGCTGTCGTCCTCCGCCAGCGCCTCGCTGATCTCGGCCGGCGTGATGCGGTTGACGGCTTCGGCCGACTCCAGGTCGCCCACGGCGGGCTGGGCCGGGGGTGTGGGCGTTGGCGTTGGCGTCGGTGTCGGTGTGGGGGTTGGCGTGGGTGTGGTCGGCGTATCGGGCGTCTGCGACCCGCCATCGCCGCCGCCGCCGCAGGCCGACAGCGCGAACATCAGGGCCGCGACAAGTGCCCAGCCGCGCGCGCCGCGGTTGCCGTGAATCAGGTGCATGGACTTCGTGTGCAATGGTGAAATTAGTTTGAATTGTCCCATTGGACGCCGTGTGTTGGCTGCGGGTTCCGCGGACGACGCGCGACACGCGGCGCTTCCCGGACCTGCTTCACGAAATATCAGATGCCGTTCGGGCTGCGCCGCTGAACGCCCTGGGCGACCACCCCTCGTCGGCTCAAGGCGCCGCCGACCCGGCCGCCCCCGCGGCCCGCAGCGGCGGCACGGCTCGCGCGCCCGCACCCAGCACGCCGCCCACCAGCCAGAACAGCCCGCCCACGCCGATCAGCGCGCCCAGCGAGCCGAACAGCATCGGCATCAGCAGGCTGGAGAGGTTGATGGTCATCATGCGCAGCGCCATCGCCTCGCCCTGGCGGCCGTGGGGCGCCGTCTGGTGCACCAGGCTCAGCACCATCGGCTGCACCGCGCCCAGGGCAAAACCCAGCGCCACCGAGCACGCACCCATGCTGAGCGCGCCGGGCATCCACGGGTACAGCACCAGCGTGGCCGCCGCGCTCAGCGTGCACGCCAGCATGATCTGCCATTCGGCCGCCCGCCCGGTCAGCCGGGGCAGCGCCATGCGGACCAGCATCGCCGCCACGGCGAAAGCCGCCATCAGCGCCCCGATGGCCGAGGCCGACAGCCCCCGCTCGGTGCCCAGGATCGGCAGCACGAAGGTGTGCACGTCCCAGGCCAAAGCCTGCAGCCAGTTGACGAACAGCAGGCGCCGCAGCACGGGCAGGGCCAGCAGACCCCAGACCGAATCGCGCACCGCCGCCCGCTCAGGCGCCGCCGGGGCAGCCGCCAGCGGCGTGGTGGCGGCTGCCGCCACCGCTGCCGCCGCCAGCGGCTCGCCGGGCATGATCTCGCCAGCCGTCATGGCCTCTTCGGCGGCGCCGCTGCGCGCGGCGGCACCGGCGGCCTCGGGTTCGCCTGGCAGGCGCAGCGCCAGCGCCCAGCCCAGCAGCGGCAGCACCGCCATGGCGGCGAAGGCGGCGCGAAACCCCAGCTCGTGGGTGGGCGACGGGCCGGCGTGGTCGATCAGCAGGCCGGCCAGCATGGGGCCCAGGAAGTTGGCCGCCGCCGGGGCGATGCCCAGCCAGCTGAACACCGTCTTCAGCTCGGTCGGGTGCGCCACCGCGCGGCCCACGTGGCGCTGCAGCACGATCAGCGCCGTGCTGGCCGAGGCACCCGTCAGCAGCGCCGCCAGGCACAGCATGCCGAACACCGGCCACAGCGCCGCCGCCGCCGCGCCCACGATGGCCATCAGCGCCGACAGCACCAGCGGCAGCCGGGCGCCGCCGCGGTCGGCCATGCGGCCGGCCGGCAGCGCCAGGAACAGCGGCGCCAGCGCGAACAGCGCCAGCAGCACCCCCACGGCCGAAGCGCTGTAGCCCTGCTTCAGGGCCAGCAGCGGTGCCGCCAGCCGGCAGCCCGTCATGGCGCTGTGCAGGCTCACCTGCGTGACCACCACGCGCGCCAGCTCGCGTCCGTTCATGCCGTTGCCGACCGGGCCGGATTCATGGTCATTTCAGCCTCCAGCCCTTTCATGGCGGGCGCAGGCAGCTATGGATTCAGAAGCAGACGACACGGTGCCGCGTCAACCCTCGGTGCCTTCAGTGCCCTCGGCATCGGCAGCATCGGCGGCGCCGGGCAACAGCTCCTGGGACTGGGCGTCGGGCAGCGCCTCCACCTGCCTGAGCGCGCGGCCCATGGCGCGAGTGCGCACCTGCGCCTGGCCCAGGGTATTGAGCACGGTCTGCGTCTGGTTCTGCACCTTGGCCAGCACGTCGCCGAACTTGCCGAACTCGGTCTTCACCGCGCCCAGCACCTGCCAGACCTCGCTGCTGCGCTTTTCCAGCGCCAGCGTGCGAAAGCCCATCTGCAGGCTGTTCAGCATGGCCAGCAGCGTGGTCGGCCCGGCCAGCGTGACGCGGTGCTGGCGCTGCAGCGCGTCCATCAGGCCGGGGCGGCGCAGCACCTCGGCGTACAGCCCTTCGGTGGGCAGGAACAGGATGGCGAAGTCGGTGGTGTGCGGCGGCTCCAGGTACTTGTCGGCAATGCCGCGCGCCTCCAGCCGGATGCGCTGCTCCAGCGCCTTGGCGGCGGCTTCGGCGGCCGCCGGGTCGGCGCGCTGCTGGGCGTCCAGCAGGCGTTCGTAGTCCTCATTCGGGAACTTGGCGTCGATCGGCAGCCACACCGCCGCGCCCTCCTCGCCGCTGCGCCCCGGCAGGCGGATGGCGAAATCCACCACCGCCTTGCTGCCGGGCCGCGTGGCCACCTGGGCCGCGAACTGCTCGGGCGACAGCACCTGTTCCAGCAGCGCGCCCAGTTGCGCCTCGCCGAACATGCCGCGCGTCTTCACGTTGGTCAGCAGGTGCTTGAGATCGCCCACGCCCTGCGCCAGCGTCTGCATCTCGCCCAGGCCCTTGTGCACCTGCTCCAGCCGCTCGGCCACCTGCCTGAAGCTCTCGCCCAGGCGCTGCTCCAGCGTGGCGTGCAGCTTTTCGTCCACCGTGCGGCGCATCTCGTCGAGCTTGGCGGTGTTGGCGGCCTGCAGCTGCGCCAGCTGCTGCTCCAGCGTGCCGCGCACTTCCTGGATGCGACGCGCGTTGGTCTCGCTCAGCGACTGCAGCTGCTGCGTCAGCGTCTCCGACAGCGAGCCACGCAGGTGCGCCAGCTGCTGCGCGAAGGCGTCGATCTGCGCGTTCTGCGTGCGTGTGGCCTCCTGCGCCTGCTGCGCCATCGTCAGCCCCAGCGCCTGCAGCTGCGCCACCAGCGTGTCGCCCAGCGTGCCGCGCAGCTGCGTGAGCTGCGCCGCCAGCGCATCGACCTGCGCGTTCTGCGTGCGCACCGCCTCGGCCGCCTGGCCGATGACGGCAGCCTGGAAGCGGTCCAGCGACAAGCCCAGCTCCTGCCGGCTGCCGCGCGCCTGGTCGCCCACCTCCTGCCGCAGCTCGCGCTCCAGCCGCTCGCTGCTGGCCGACACGCTGCCCTGCACCAGCTGCCGCACTTCGTCGCGCGAAGCCACGTCCGCCGGCCGGCGCGCGCCTCGCAGCAGCAGTGCCAGCACCAGCAGCAGGTTCAGCGCCAGCGCGGCCAGGGCCAGCCAGACCACCCAGTCGGGCCACGGAAGGTTGCTCATGTCACTCCAGATTCGATAGCTGCCTGCGCCCGTCTTTCATGGGCTGGAGCCTGATTTGATACTGAGAATCAGCCACGGCGCACGGCGTGATGGCGGGA
>ERZ795053.428-NODE-428-length-53843-cov-11.664089_pt1 | contig 53843 bp, 42 predicted proteins | sample MGYA00375137_ERZ795053 | MGnify/ENA primary metagenome ERZ795053 (study PRJEB30182, sample SAMN05720284) | activated sludge metagenome | isolation source: Anaerobic digester | place: Hong Kong | collected 2014-12-17 ...
TTAAGAAAATGTGAAGAGAATGATAAAAAATTTCCAATATTTTTTTGATTTTTTTTCTTGAAATGCGTGCAATTTTTTTTGGCAGGATTTCAAATTTTGGTTATAGCCTTAATTTTTTACTTTTGTAGTTATTAAAATAATGAAAGATTTTTTTTTGTACCATATTTTTAACTTAATCACTTTATTATGAGAAAATTTACTTTATTATCGATGTTTGTAGTACTTGTTAGTTTTCTGGCAGTTCAAAATGTAGCAGCGCAGGGAACCAACGGAAGCAAAGAGGTTGTTGAAGTGGCAACCATTGCCGACCTCCGCGCACAAGAGGTTGGTACCGACACAGAGTACCTGATTACTGGTGAAGTAATACTAATTTATCAGCAAAGTTACCGTAATAAGAAATGGGTACAGGATGCAACCGGAGGAATTGAGATAGATGATAATGATGGAATTATCACTTCTGAATACTCTGTTGGTGATGGAATTACCGGGCTTCAGGGAAAGTTGAGCGCCTACAACAATCTTCTCCAGTTTACTCCAACAGTAAACCCTCCCGCCGCAACGTCAACTGCTAACGAAGAAACTTATGTAGAAAGAACTTTGGCCGATTTAACTGCAGACGATCAGTGTCGTTTGGTGTTGGTAAACGGAGTACGTTTCGATGCCGAAGATATTGGGAGCAATTTTGCCACTGGGAAAAACTACAATGTTACCGACGAGTCTGGTGCAGCAGTGTTTAGAACGGAGTTCTACGAGGCTGATTACATTGGCAACACCATTCCCTCTGCTGCCCAGAATATAAAGGTTATTGTACGGCAGTACGGTGAAACCATGCAGATTACTGCCCGTTTCGCTTCCGATTTTGAACCCGCCGAGGAGGAGCCAACCTACACCATTACCTTTAATATAATAGGTGAAAATGATGAGGCAATAACTGATGCTGTAGTTACTTTCAACGAGGTTGAAAACGCAGCAGGAAATTATGTTTTTGAAGAAATATCGACTGGTACATACAACTACTCGGTGGTGAAGACAGGCTATCATACCCGTACGGGAGAAATGGTTGTAGCAGGTGAGGATATTACCAAAACTTTGGTGCTTGTTGCCGTTAGCGACGATATGGTAGAGGAGTTTCCTTGGACCGAAGGTTTTGAGGAGGCCGTTCCCCCTTCTACCTGGCATGCATTCAGTTTAGGCGACGGCTCATGGGCAACAACAACTGCAGCCAATGGTGGTGAAGCCGCAGCGTTCCATAATTTTGTTCAAAGCGGAGCCGCTGATTCGTGGTTGGTTTCTCCTCAAATTAGCATCCCTGCAGAGGGTGAAAAACTGCTGAAATTCTACGAAAAGAATGGACTAATGACCGATTATGGGTATAGCGGTGTGAAAATTTCAACCGGAAGCGGAGTTCCTGAGCATAATGATTTTGTTGATATTTACGAATCGGAAGAGAGCATCAACAACTATACTCAAAAAATTATTGATCTTTCTGAATATGCGGGTTCTGTTGTGTACATCGCATTCGTTTATCAGGGGGAAAATGCGCACCAGTGGTACGTAGATGATGTTACTATTGAGGACGCTCCTGAAGCTATTGAGGTTGCTGATATCGCAACTCTACGTCAACAGGAGGAGGGAAGCATAATTTACCATTTGACAGGTGAGGCAATAATTACACACCAGCACGGACAACGTAACCAGAAGTATATTCAGGATGCAACCGGAGCAATTGTAATTGACGATGATGATGAAATTATTACCACCGTGTATAATTTATACGACGGTGTTACTGGAATTAAAGGTACGCTTTCAAGTTACGCTGGGTTGATTCAGTTTATCCCGGTAGAGGATCCAGGAGCTGCTACATCAACAGGAAACGAGGTTACCCCACTTGAAGTTACCCTAAGCGAGCTAACAACCGACCATCAGTCGATGCTTGTTAAGGTGCTTGGCGTTGAGTTCGATACCGATGAGACTACCTTTTCGCCAAGTACTTCGTATGATATTTTCGATGCCAGTGGTACCAGCGTTCTTCGTACACCTAGCATGTCTTCGGCATTAGATTACTTTGATACCGAAATTCCAACCGTTCCGGTTGATATGGTTGCTATCGTATCACAGTATAATGAAGATATGCAAATTTTCCCACGCTCACTTGCCGATATGGTTGAGGCTACCAGCGTTGATGCGAATACTTTCGCTAAGCCATCGGTTTTCCCAAATCCATTTAACGATCAGATTAATGTTGAGAATGTGAATGGCACAATTACCCGCGCAATTATTCATAATATTTTGGGACAGGTTGTTATTAACGTTGAGAATGCAAATAACTCCATGGTAATTAATTCATCTAAACTATCAAAGGGTGTTTACCTCATTCGTTTTGAGAACGATAAAGGGCAGTACTCGGTTGTAAAGATGGTTAAGAAGTAAGAGATATTATCACAGTACCATAAAAATAATAGAGGGGATCGAACTTTTCGATCCCCTCTATTATTTTATGATGAAAAATTGAGTTTACTCTTCCTCTTCGTTATCATAGAATCCGCGAAGTTCTATAAACTCAAATTTTGCAGGGCTTGAGCCAACACATTTGTACTCAACTTCAGGGTATTTACGTATGAATCCATCGGCGAAAGTTTCGAACTGAATGATGTAGTGAACATCAACTCCACCAATCTGGGAGACAGCATCGGGGAAACGGTACTCGAGGAACATTAGAATTCCTTCCTCCGAAATTCGGCTCATCATTTTATCCATAGCAGCCTGTTCGCCATTGTTGTCGAATATTTCGCCCAGCTCCGGATCCCAGTAGGTGCCATCATCCTTTGTATTTAGTCGTCTGCCTATTAGGCGAATATCGAAGTTGCTGTAGTAGGCGCTGGCTCCATAGTAGTAGCCAAAGTCATCGTAGGTAGGGTGGGGAATGGGGTCGTTAACCGCAATGTACATGTAGTCGTCTTTGGTCATTTTATAGGTTACAGTTGGATCAAAAGCCCATCCCTGTTCACCATAAACGTACTGCTCGGTTCTCTCCTCAATTTCCGATGTTTTTTCCCATACTATCCCGTTAAATACATACTTATCAATCTTTTCAATTACTGCTTTCGACGATTCGTAGAATTTGTACTTTACAACCCTTACTGAAAGAACAGGGTCGTATGGAAATTTGTTTTTAAGGAAAACCGGAAGGTAATTATCGGGGTTTGAGGTTTCGCTAAAGTTGTTGTTTTCTGCAATTTCTCCGCCTAGCACAAAGTAATCATCATCGGTTAGCTCGTAACCAACAAACGGAATATTCTCAGTAGTAGTTTGGAAAACCCACTCGGAGCCATTAAACTGGTACTCATCCATATTAAGAATGGTTTCCTCTTCCAGAAGGTATTTATAAATAACCTTCTGCATGTCATCCTCTTCTGCTTCAGGGAATTTTTTAAGAAGGAAGAAAGGTAGGTACTGTGTGGAAGGGTTCTCCTCGGAGAATTCCCCGTCAACACCAATATAATTGTAGTCATCCTTGGTTAGCTCGTAACCAAAGCCTGAGTCCCACCACAAAGGATGAATCATGAGGTGGTTAAAGGTAACCTGTGCGCTGCTCTCAATGTTTAAGGCAATGTATTTATTGCTTAGTAGAGTTGGGATATTGTCTTTTGCAGGTAGGGTATCATTAAACGCTTGGTATTCTTTTATCGTTCCTCCAAACGAGTTGTAGTCGTCGGAAGTTAGAGTGAACTCAATGGCTTTTTTATACGGTTTCTGGTCGGCATCGAGTAGCTCATAAAGCTCCTTGTTTGGTTCGCAGCTGCTAGCCAGTAGCATTACCAGTAGAGCGTTGAAAAGTATGATGTGTTTTGTATTTTTCATAGCAATTACTATTTGAGTAAGAAATTAAAACTTAAGTCTAAGCGACATGCTCCAGGTTCTGCCAGCCCCAAAGTAAACCAAAGCGGTTTTATAATCGTGACTACTACCATCCGTGGCATCTCTAATAACCTCGGTATCAAGGATATTGTTTACTTTTCCGAAAATTGAAGCTTTCTGCGATCCAATTTTAAAGTCGTACCTAACGCTTAAATCAAGGAGTTGGTAGGATGGTAGCTCCCAGGCATCAATTCCTTTTTGCTTAATGTCTCCCCTGTTTTCAACTTCAAAAAACGAGTAGAGCCTGTCGTAATGGTTAATGTCCATTCCAATTTTGAAGCGGGGAAGTACCTCGTAGTCGAAGCCAACCGCTGCGGTTGTTTGGGCAGCATCGCCCACATGTAAACCGCCAGCGTAAACTTCAGCGGTAGCGATAAGTTGCTGTTCGTCGTCGAAAAGGTCAGCAACTACATCATCAGTCCAAACCCAATCGCCAATGGAGATCATAGCCCTTACATCTAACTCTTCAGTTGGTTTGAAAATAAGGTCTGCTTCAATTCCTTGGTGAAGAGCGTTAAGGCCAGTAATGTTTGCTGTTACATCGGCAACGCTTCGTGTAAGAGCCTTATCGAGCCAGTTTGTACGGTAAAGGCTTAGGTTTGCGCTAAGAATTCTACTTCTGTAACCGTAGCCAAATTCAACTGAGAAAACACGTTCGTGCTTCACGCCATCGTTTAATTCGTTCTCATTGTTCAAATATACGTATCGCATGTAGGGGGCGCGGGTAAAGTAACCCGTATTAACAAATACATTGTGTGCGTCTGAAATGTTGTAGTTGGCTCCACCTTTAACGCTGTATGCCATAAACCCTTTCCAGTCGGTTTGCTGTAGAGGATCGCTGTCGAGGTAGTTAAAGTAGTCGGTCCTACGGTAGGCCGTTTCGGAAATCGATGCTGATAGGAATGCCGAGTAAAGAGAGGTTACGTATTCGGCTTGCGCAAAAAGTCCGGCCCAGCCAACTTCTCCCAGGTTATGGTAGTTCACAATATCTCCCTCGTGAAGGAGAGTGTTTTCGGGGCGATTTATATCACTTGTATTCAAGAAATACTCACCACCAAGCAAATCGTCAATCACATACATATGGTAGCCCTTGTAGTAACGTAAATCGAGCCCACCGGTAAGTTTTAGGTTATCAATATCATGGATTAACGTGGAAAGCATCCCGTACCAATCGTGCGAGTTTACCGCATTTGCAATAATTGCCTGAGACTCAATAGACTCTTTGTTTGCTTGCATTACGGCATCTAAATCGAGGTAGCCATCAGGAGTAAGTTTCGTGTTTTCGGAGGGAAGCCCAGTGTACCTATCGTACCATAGCCAGGACGATTGGTCACCATAAACCCTTCTTCCTCCTCCCTTCGACAGGGAAATATACGCCGAGGTTGAAAGTGTTGTTGATGGAGCGATGCTCCAGCTATGGTTCAACGATATTTGGGGTTTGTGGTAGTAGTTGTACGATGTTGTGTAAACTTCGCCATTTTTGTAGCCCATATCGGGGTTGTAGCGTATTCCATCCTTGTTGGTACGGTAGGTTTGAATTAGCTGCCGGGTGTAACGCTGGTTGTGCCACTGTGGGGCTCCAAACGCTGTTAGGGAAAGGGTGTGGTTGTCGTTGATTCTCTTGCTAATATTAAAGAAGTACGACCAGGCATCGAAGTTTCCGCCCATAATGTAACCATCGCCCACGGTTTTGCTTCCCGAAGCGGTTATTGCCCAGCCATTATCGAGCAGCCCGGTTGAGAGGGTTAGGGAAACCTTTTGGTACCCATCGTTTCCAACTCCATAGGATACGCTTCCTCCCTTTTTAGCATCGGTGCTTCGAGTAACAATGTTTATGGTTCCACCAACAGAACTTAGGGCAAGCCTTGAAGCACCCAGTCCGCGTTGCACCTGCATTGATTGTGTAACATCTGAAAGGCCAGCCCAGTTACTCCAGTATACCTTTCCGCTTTCCATATCGTTTACAGGCACACCATTTATTAACATTCCAATGTTATTTGAGTCGAACCCTCGAAGGTTAATACGGCCATCGCCATAGCCACCCCCTGCAGCTGTAGAGTACACGCTGGGAGTTGACTTCAATACCTCAGGGAACTCCTGAGTTCCAAGTTTTTCAACAATAACTTCTGCTTTTATGGTTGAAACTGCAACGGGGGTTTGCCTATCCCGTACGATGGAGGAAACTATCATAATCTCCTCTAGGTCAACTGTTTCGCTCTGGAGTTCAATTCTCCCTAAATCGGTTACTCCCTTTCCTTCAACATCTATCTTCTTATCCGAAAAGCCAATGAAACTAATAATAACGGTGTATTTCCCATCGGGAATTGATAGGGAAAACGATCCATCGAGAAGAGAGCTTACCCCTGTAGTTGTTCCCTCAACCATTATGGTTGCACCAATAAGTGGTTCCTGGTTAATGGCATCGACAACAACGCCCTTAACGGTTCCCTGCGCTAGTGAGAGCAAATTTGCTGTAGCTAAAAGTAGTAGGGTAGCAAATGCTTTAAGTAAATGTTTACTCATGTTTAATTAATCAATTAGTTTATTTATATATTTGACAACAAGTGCAATAGCATGTTGTTGTGTGTAAATTTATTAAGGAAAAAGGGTGGACAAGTTAGCAAGCAGAAGTATTATATCCAAAATTATTTTTGTGGTAGTAGTAATAAAAAAAGGCTGCCTCGAATGTGAGGCAGCCTCATTATTAAAGTATGAAAAGTTACTATTCAAAGGTCAATCAAGCATCGAATATAATTGATCGACATATATACAACTTTCAGATGTTTAGAAAATATATCTTGCTCCAATTTGGAGATACCAAACTTCTGTATAGTTATAGTAAGTTGAGTATGTTTCCTTTAAGAAATTACCTTCGTCATCTGTAGCCATCGAAAAACTTGGATTTCTTTCAGCATCCATTCCTTCGTAATTAAGAATTTGGCCATTATTGCTTATGTACATGTTTTGTGGAATACCCCACTTACTATAAATTAAGTTTCCAAAATTAACGAAGTCAAGAGTGAGTTGTATGGTGTTTTTTTGATTGCTAACGAAAACATTGAAGTCTTGTGTGAAACGCAAATCAAAACGGTTAACCCAAGGTGCCCTTGCGGCATAAGCTTCTGCGTATTCCCCTTTATGTTTACTCAAGTATTTATCTTGCTCAACGAAAGCAAAGAATGCATTCTCATCAGCATCGCTAATGAAATTTATATCCCCTTTTTCTTTTGGAATGTAAATTAGATCAGTTGCGATTCCATCACCGTTCATATCATTTGAATATGTAAAACTGTTCCCATAAGGTGAATACCCAGAGTAAAGTAGGTTAACAGTAGTGGCCATGTAATCCTTTGCATATGGAATTCTGTATGATACAGATGCAATTGCTTTTGATGGAATAACGAACTGAGAACGTTGAACTAACGGTAAGTGAGGTCCGTTTATTTGAATAAGCCCGTTATAAGCAGATGCTGCATTACTACCTGGCATGCCAGAGATCTCCTTTGACTCGGTTTGTGTGTATGCAAACATCATTTTTAAATTATTGATAGGCTCAGCAAAAATTGAAATGTTTCCTATCGCTCCCCATCCATCACTATTATTTGAAAGGATGTATGCATTTCTGGTTGTGTATGTCAAATCGTCGATTGCCGGATAAATGTACCTATCGTCAGGTCCGTTGAAACGTTGCCAGCTTTCATCGGGTTGCTTTAGGTTGTAGTTCTTTAGCATAACCCCGTTGAGGGTTTGAGTAAAGATTCCTTCTAGAGTTACTGATAATGGGAAGGATGTAGGGGCATTGTATTCATATGCTAAGGAAGTTTTCCAAACTTGAGGCATCTTGAAATTAGGATCTATACCATTAATATCCCGAGGCAATACACCGTCTTCGGGAGAAATAGTATTTGGAAGGCCTAAAAGTTCTATCATTTGGTTAACATCTGTAATCATAGGCCCAGCAAGTAATGCTAGGTTAGGATCAACACTTGTGATAATCCCCGTAGCACCATCGTACCTTGTAACGGCTGCATAGCTGCCTTGAACCATTCCTGAGTTGGTGGGCATATTGGTAAAGAACACCAAAGGCAATCTGCCTGCAAACATTCCAGTACCACCACGTAACTTCATGGTTTGATCTCCCTTAATATCCCAAATAAAACCTAATCGGGGCGAAACCTGAACTTTGGCTGTAGGCCATTCCCCCGTATCAATCTTTTTCCCTCCAAAATCTAGATCGTATATAGCGTTGTTCCTGATAATATTATCTACATATTTCAAGTAATCAACACGCATCCCTACATTGAATTTTAGTTTTGAGTTAACAGTCCACTCGTCCTGTGCGTATACACCAACCTGATTAAAGGCAACTTCTGCAGCAGGATTTTTCTCTCCTGCATAGCCGTAGGTAAGTGCAAAGTCCCTTGGTGCTGCTTGGTTTAAGAAATCTTCTAAGCTGGCATATCGATAATATCCTGTTCCGTTCCTCATGTATGAATTGTTTGCCATTTGATACTCAAAATTGGCTCCTAATGTAAATTTATGATCATTTACAAAAAAGTTCACATTATCAACAACGTTAAATATATTGTTGTTAACACCATTGTTCCATGTGAATAGTTCATAGCCAGCAGAAATGTAAGGTTCAAGTATTTGTGAATCATCTTCATTTACACCATACATGATATCAATAAATGGGAATGGCTCAGAATTGGAACCTCTCATATCATTTATTTTGGTGTAGGTTACTAAAAACTGGTTAGAAACACTATTCGAGAAACGGCTATTGAGATCAAGTGAGAATGAGTTCACAATGTTGTCCATGGAATATGTAGAATTTGAGAAGGCCATGGAATATTGCGAAATACGATTCATAGCCCTGTTACGGAATCCGGCATCTGTTGAGTTACCATTAGTTGGATTCCATGACTGATTCATTGTGTAGTTGTATCTTAGGCTCAGCTTATTCGCATGGTTAATGTTCCAATCAATACGAGCTAAAAGTTTTCTGTTGCTTATATCAGCAGGGTAATCATTGTATGATCCAGGATCATAACCATAGTTAGCAATTAGGTGCTGCTTTACTTGCTCCATATCAGAAACACTTGCACGTGATAGCATGAGATCTGTATTGGCAATCCCGTCCTGAGATGGTCTCCAGATTACTACTTGTTCTGGACGTAACTCGAATTCACCGTTTACAAAAAAGAACAGCTTGTTTTTTATAATTGGACCACCTAGTGTTACACCGTAAATCTTTTTAGATTCTTCATCGCGAACACCAAAATCATTATCACCAATTTTGTTACCCCTCATATTTTGGTTTGTGAAATAGTTGTATAGTGAGGCGGAGAATTTGTTTGTACCTGATTTTGTAATAGCATTAATACCTCCTCCAATGAAGTTGGTCTGACGAATATCGAAAGGTGATACAACCACCTGAACTTCTTCAATAGCGTCTAATGAAATTGGATTTCCCCCTCCAGGAAGATTATCGCTTAATCCAAAGTTATTGTTAAAGTTTGCTCCGTCGATAGTAAAGTTGGTAGACCTTCCATCTCCTCCGGCAAATCCCATCCCATTGGCAAAAGGCGAAATGCGGGCAATATCCTCAATGCTCCGGTTAATAGTTGGTATCTCTTTTAGCTGTTCATTAGATATGTTTGTGGCAGCTCCGGTTTTATCCGTTTTAAACGCAGATGACTTTACGCCAACAATCACAATTTCACTAAGTTCTAACATTTCGTCTTTTAGAACAACATCCAAATTGAATGTTTGCCCCAAAAACAGACTTATCTCTGAGAATGTCTCTTTGGAATATCCAATGAAAGTTACTTCTACAGTGTATGGGCCGCCGGTGCGCATCCCTTGGAGATTAAAACGACCCTCAGGGTTTGTTGATGTACCATACTGAGTTCCTGACGGAACGTGTGTGGCAATTATTGTTGCACCAGGAAGAGGTTCGTTAGAACTACCAACCACTTGACCACTAAGTGCCGATGTGGTAACTTGCCCCATGGCGTACAACCCAACGATTGCGAGCAGCAGGGTAAATAAAAACTTTTTGTTTTTCATAGATTTGAATTTTAGGTTAGGTATCCAAAAAAGGTGTACTAAAATATTGTTCTTTGGTAATTAATTCTTTAGGTTAAGATTATCAAATTGTTATTTAAAATAAATGACACTCCTTCCAATGTACTTTATATGCTTGTGAAGTAAAGAAAAAAAATTGATACTTCAATGTATAAACTCCTCAAAATTGTGTGCAAAAGCAAATCAATTTGTGGAACAATCCGTTAGTAAATTTGTTTTGGAGTAGAAGCCCAAAGTTACCTCACTCTTATTCGTGGGCCTATTGCTGAAAGAATTTTATTGGTGGCTCCAACATTTGCAAGCACATATTTTTTAGTAACCATCGATGCTTGCTCTATTGTATCGGGAGCGGAGAGTAGCGTGTTAATTGTGGTGGTGAATGCCTGTTCGTTGGAAATGGAGAATGCCGCGTTTTGCTTGATAAGTTCAACCGCTTCGCGAAACTTGTTGTAGTTGGGGCCAAAAAGGATTGGCATACCAAAAGTTGCTGCCTCCAGGGTGTTATGAATGCCTGCGCCAAACCCGCCTCCAATATAGGCAATGGTTCCGTAGCGGTATGCAGAAGCTAAAACACCAATGGTGTCAATTACAACAACTTGAGCCTCAGCCGAGTCAATTGCAGATGGTTGGGTAAATCGTAAGGTAGGAACGTTTAGACTACTAATGAAACGGTTAATTCGTTGCAAATCAATTTCGTGCGGGGCAATTATTAGCTTTATTTTCCCGGGATTTTTTCTTAAGTACGATGCAATAATTTCTTCATCCTTAGGCCAAGTACTTCCGGCAACTAGTACGGTTGAGTTCTTTGAGAACTCCTCAAGCAAGGGCAAACCAAGGGCATTTTCAGCAGCCTCGTATACACGGTCAAAACGTGTGTCGCCTGCTTCAGTTGCATTATCGAGCCCAATTGTTTGAAGAAGAACCAACGATTGGCGGTTCTGAACAAAAATGTGGTTGAAGTTCTTTAAAAACTTTCGATACCAAACCCCGTACCACTTAAAGAAAACCTGTGAGGGTCGAAAAATTGCTGAAACTACGTAGGTAGGAATCTCGTTTCGGTTTAGCTGGTTTAGGTAATGGTGCCAAAACTCGTACTTGATAAACACAGCAACAGCTGGCCGAACTATGGAGATGAATCGTGTCGCATTCTTCTTTGTATCCAGAGGGAGATAGCATACGTAGTCAGCCCCCTTGTAATTTTTTCTTACTTCGTAGCCAGAAGGGGAGAAGAACGTAAGCAGTATTTTGTGCCCGGGGTAGTGATTGCGGTATGCTTCAATCAATGGCCTTCCCTGCTCAAACTCACCCAAGGAAGCACAGTGAAACCATGCCGTTGGAAAGTTAGGGCTAATCATCGAGCTGAGGTTCTCATCCCAATCTTCACGTCCTTGTACCCAAAGTTTTGCTTTTGCGTTGAAGTTGGAGGCTACCACAACAAGTAAATAGTATAGCCTGATTGCCAGGTTGTAAAGGAATACCATCCTATAATTATTTTTGATGTAAAAGTAAAACCATCTTTTTAATTTCGCAAAACAATGTTTGTAAATGCCCCTTATTACCCATGGGATTAACTATTTATTCCATTTTTTGCATTGATTTCCCTGATTTTTTTACATATTTTTGCTTTTACTAAAATCAGATGCCTTGGAATTGAAAAGTGTATTCAAAGAAATCCTTTGGAAAAATAATTTTGCCAGCATACCCGGGTTGGGAAGTTTCGTTTGTACCTACACTCCTGCCAGGTTGTCGCCCAGTGGCGATAGGTACATGCCCCCAATTCAGTCCGTAATTTTCGACACATCTAGACGCTTTAACGATGAGGCGCTGGAAAGGTACCTTCAGGAAAAATTCGGGCTTACGCCCGATGATGCTGTCGAGCTGGCCAATAGTTTTGTTGAGGGGGTGAAAACCTCCCTCAATGGGGGCAATAAAATTGTTTTCGACAACCTTGGTGAGCTATCGAAGGACGCGAAGGGCAGTGTTATTTTCACACAGGTTGAAGAGCAACTTCTCGCCTCTTCAACATACGGACTACAAACCCTAACATTGAAGGGAAAAGTCTCTGTGCAAAATAAGGAGAATGTGAAGTTTTTAAACAGAAGTAAAGTAAAGTTGGGATACGGAATTATTGCCGCAGTGGTCATTGTTGGATTATTTTTGTCTGTTGCATTCATTTTCTTTGCTGATTTCTTTGTAGTGAATGACAAAAATCCCAAGCACAGCCCAATAAGTATTACGAATACAGAACCTGAGGAGAAGATAATTACTCCCCATGATGCCTATACCAACAATGAAAACAATGCGGCCCAGCAGAAAGGAGTAACTTCCGACGAGGATCCTGTGGCGCAATCGGTACAAACAAAGAGCAATAAAAAGCAAGCCCTTTTCTACCAAGAGAAGGAAAGTGCAGGACATGAAAATTATTACATCATCTCTGGAAGCTATGCAAGCATGGAGAATGCAGAAAAACACTATAATCAACTTTTATCAAAGGGCTTTCGCCCAGAAATTATTCATGGAGATGGTAGGTACCGGGTTGCTTTGGTTAAATTCTCAGACCGAAACGTAGCCTTAAAAGAACTTGAACGTATTCGACTTCAAAACCCTAGTAGTTCCTATTGGCTTCTTGGATACTAATTTGTTGAACTCAAAAATGAACGCCACATCTTGGGTTGCGCCGTTAAGGCAACTTTTTATTGCATTCATTCTTGCAGCTTTTGTTCTTGGTTGCGATACCAAAGGCAACAGGATTGAAACAGAGCAAGAGTTTGAAGGGAATATTTCAATTTCTGGAGCGTTTGCGCTCTACCCACTAACGGTTCGTTGGGCTGAGGAGTTTATGAAGATTCATCCAAAGGTACACTTTGATATCTCGGCAGGGGGGACAGAAAAAGGGATAAACGATTTACTCACCCAGAAGGTCGATTTAGCGATGTTCTCCAGTAACCTTTCAGATGAAATGCGTGATGGCCTGTATAGTATTCTTGTTGCAAAAGATGCGGTTCTACCTACTGTATCTGGAGCAAATCCATATCTTGATTTGATTAGGGGAAAAGGGATTGATTCACTTTCATTCAGAAAGATTTTTGTTACTGGGGAGTATACAAGTTGGAGTGAGATTCTTCAGGTGGAGTCGGAGCATAGGTTGAACATTTACACACGTTCAGATGCTTGTGGGGCAGGTAGAGTTTGGGCTAGGTACCTTGGAGTTCAGCAGGATGATTTGCTGGGCGAAAAAGTATTTGGCGACCAAGGGGTTGCAAATGCGCTAAGGACTGACACTTTTGGTTTTGGTTATAATAACCTGGCCTACGTGTTCGACTTTAAAACCAGGAAGGTTGCTGAGGGGTTGTGCATTGTTCCTGTCGATTTTAATGGGAATGGGAAACTCGATGAGCAGGAGTTATTTTATGGCTCACTTAACAATGTGCTTGAAGCAATTAAAAATGGGATAATCACTTCACCCCCTGCCAGAGAATTGTACTTCATTTCAAAAGGGAAGCCCGACAGGAAACTGGTTGTTGAATTTTTAAAATTCATTTTTTCCGATGGACAAGAAATTGTTAGGGAACTGGGGTATGTTGAGATTTCTCCGGATGTTGGGGAAAAGCAGATGAAAGGATTAAGTTGAGGTTTTATAATGGGATAGGTTTCCTACACCTAAAACGATGCTCAAGAAAATTATCGATAACATAAAAAACGGCTACACCAAGCAAAAGTAATGTTCCGTACTGAACGATGTTCTTTATGCCACTATTGCTGACTGTTAGAAAACTTGAAATATTTACGTGCTGAAAAAGTTCCGAAGGGAAAAGGTAAATTACCCCAACAAGGGCTGTCATAGTTAGCGATATCGATATAAGAATAACCACCCAAAAGGTATCAATACTCCCATTCAGGGGGGGCTTTTCAATGGCCGCCATTACAATTTCTGTGAAATTTTCAGGGGGTTCAACCATGCTCTCATTAAGCTCCCTGCCAAGCCATCTATCAAACTCGGCATCATTAATCTCCATATTTGTATCTTCAATATTCATGGTGTTGTGAGTTATAAGTTTGCTGCTTCGTGTTGGAGTAAGTGCACTAGTTTTTCCTTTAGCATCTTTCTGGCCCGATGTAGTTTTACTCTAACATTCGTTTCGGTTAGCCCCACTATGGATGCAATTTCTGAAGTTGGCATTTCTTCAATGTAGAAGAGCGATACTATTACGGCATCATCGCTGGGTAAACTTTCTAACGCTTGATTAAGGTATATTTTCCTGTCGGAATGTTCAGAAAGGAAAACGGGTTGCTGCGGCTGCATCTTTTCATGCACAATTCTCTCGTTGAGCTCTACCGCCGGCAAATTTCTTTTTTTATAGGTGATACAGGTATTGTAACATATTTTATAAAGCCAGCTCGAAAACAGGCAGTCGGCCCTAAAACCATTTATATTCCGAAAAGCCTTTACAAAGGTGTCTTGCGATGCTTCCTGGGCATCGTGATAGTTTCCAAGAATTCGGTATGCGAGGTTGAAAACCATTCCTTTATGCCGGTTAACAATTTGGACTATGGCATTGGAATGGTTCTCTTTCGCTAACCTAACTAGTTCTTCAGTAGGATAATTACTCTGCGTTTCGTTTGGCATTCTTTCTCTCAATTATGTAGAAAGCTAAAAGGCCAAGCCCTCCAAATAGGAAAATCATGCTGATGTATGCTGCACCATCTTCAATTTGAGAGTAAAGGTCGAGCAGTGAACCAGCAAAAATCCCTAGCGCTATTCCAGTAATAAACAAGCCGTACTTTAATGCTGTTGATGCGTTACCCGTTGGCTTGCGGATAAAAATTGACGGGTCTACTCCTCGTTCAATCATTGTCATGCGTTCACGATGACGCTGCCTGAAAATGAAGTAGAAAACGCCAAAAACTAGGCTGTGACTAAAAATTATTGCAATGGCTGCAATAAAAACTTCTCCTCCTTCCATAATGGTAAAATTAATTGGTTTTCATTTTTTAGACAAAGTTTCCATTCGGTACGTTACAGTTTTTCCCTGTTTTTTTATAAAAAAAGGGGCAAGCAGTACCGCTTGCCCCTTAAAATAATATATTTGAGGAGAGTTAATCATCTTCATTGTTCGGGTGGTTTCCTGGGGTTACCCCTCGAATGATACCTCTTTTTGACGATTTAATGAAGTTGAGAATTTGATCGCGCTCAAGCGATTGGGGGAGGTTATTTTCAATTTCAAAAATTGCCTGAGTAACATTCAAACCTCTGTTGTAAAGGGTTCGGTATATTTCCTGAATTTCGGCAACCTTCTGTGGGTCAAAGTTCCTGCGTCGTAACCCTATTGTGTTAAGCCCAACGTAGCAGATAGGATCCCTTCCTGCCTTTGCGTAGGGCGGAACATCCTTGTTTATTTTCGAGCCACCTTGAATCATAACATGCGCACCAATTTTTTCAAACTGGTGAACAAGGCACCCTCCCGATAGAATGGCGAACTCTTCAATTTCAACCTCACCAGCCAGTTGAACAGCATTCCCAAGGATTACGTTGTTCCCAATAATGCAGTCGTGGGCTACATGAACGTATGCCATAAGCAGGCAGTTGCTCCCGATAGTTGTGGTTCCTTTAGATGAGGTTCCCCTGTTTACTGTTACGCATTCTCGAAGTACGGTGTTGTCACCAATTTCAGCAAAAGTAACCTCGCCTCTAAATTTCAAATCTTGTGGGATAGCAGAGATTACAGCGCTGGGGAAAATTTTACAGTTTTTCCCTATTCTTGCGCCATCAAGTATAGTTGAGTTTGGGCCAACCCAAGTTCTATCACCAATCACAACATCCTTGGCGATGTATGCAAAGGGTTCAACCACAACATCTACCCCAATCTTTGCGTCTGGATGAATGTATGCTAAGGGATGTATCATGCTTACTTAACTTTTGTAATTTGTGCCAAGAGTTCACCTTCCATAACTAGCTGGTCGCCCACAAATGCTTGCCCAAACATATTCGCAATACCCCTGCGTATTGGTTCGAGAAGGTGGAGCTGGAATATAATTGTGTCGCCGGGGATTACTTTTCGTTTAAATTTCACTTTGTCAATTTTCAGGAAGTATGTAATGTAGTTTTCTGGATCGGGAACGGTATTCAGAACAAAGATTCCACCAACCTGAGCCATTGCTTCAACCTGAAGCACTCCGGGCATAACGGGTTCGTTGGGGAAATGTCCCACAAAGAAATCCTCATTCATGGTAACATTCTTCAAGCCCACAACCGATGAGTGATCCATGTGAAGAATCTTGTCAATAAGCAAGAAAGGCGGGCGGTGAGGTAATATATCACGAATTTGAAGGATGTTGAGCAATGGAGGCTGGTTTATATCGTATGTGGGGACGCTAGGTTTCATGGCCTCCTTGCGAGCCATTTTACGAATAACCTTTGCGAACTCTGTGTTTGCGTAGTGCCCAGGGCGTTTAGCAATTACTTTCCCCTTAATTCTTCTCCCCACAAGGGCCAAATCTCCAATTAGGTCAAGTAGCTTATGGCGGGCGGGTTCGTTAGTAAAGTGAAGATCTATGTTGTTGAGAATTCCTTCGGGTTTCACGTGAATCCTCGGTTTGTTAAACAAATCAGCTATCCTGTCAAGCTCTTCCTGAGGAACTTCGTTCTCCATTATCACAATGGCATTTTGAAGATCGCCTCCTTTAATAAGGTTGTTTTTTAGAAGTACTTCAAGCTCGTGGAAGAATACGAATGTACGGCATTGAGAAACCTGCTCTTCAAATTCGCCAAAGTTCGATAGCTGTGCGTACTGATTCCCAAGCACTCTTGAATTGTAGTCTATTAGAACATCAACGCTGAATGAGTCGTCGGGAAACGCAGCGATTTCAATTCCGTTGGTTGGGTCGGAGTATACTAGTTTCTCTTTAATAACGTAGAAACCCCGCTCGGCGGTTTGTTTTACAACGCCTACTTTTTTAATGGCTTCAACAAAAAATTTGGAGCTGCCGTCCATAATAGGAACCTCGGGTCCGTTTATCTTCAGGAGCGCATTGTCAATGCCAAGCCCAATGAGTGCTGCCAGAACATGCTCAACGGTGCTAACCTTAACCCCGTTTTGCTCAAGGGTAGTGCCACGCGAAGTGTCAACTACATAATCGGCAACGGCTTCAATGGTGGGTTGGCTAGCAACATCGGTGCGTTGAAAAACAAATCCTGTGTTTTCTTCAGCCGGACAAATGGTTAGCTGAACATCAACACCCGTGTGAAGGCCTTTCCCTTTTACTGTTACCTCTTTCTGAATGGTCCTTTGCTTTTCAGACATAATTATTTTAAGTAATTTATTATTGTTTTTAACTTCTTTGTAACTGTTTTATTGTTTTTCCCCTTCCTCTTCTAACAACATTTTTTTGAGCTTGTCAACGTCCGTTTTTAATTCGGGGAGGTACTTGAATACTACGAATGAACGGCTAAACTTTCTGGAGTTCATGGCGGGGGATCCAATCATTACCTCGTTGGGTGTTTTTATATTGTTAGAAACACCTGTTTGTGCTGAGAGTTTTACCCCATCGGCAATAACCAGATGACCAGCAATGCCCACCTGTCCGCCGAACATACAGTTTTTACCAATTTTTGTTGAGCCGGCAATTCCGGTTTGTGCCGCAATAACAGTATTTTCGCCAATTTCAACATTGTGGGCAATTTGAATCAGGTTGTCAATTTTAACACCTTTTCGAATTATTGTTGAGCCCATGGTTGCTCTATCGATGGTGGTATTGGCGCCAATGTCAACGTTATCCTCAATTATTACGTTCCCTAGCTGTGGAATTTTTTGGTAGGTACCATCGGGCTGAGGGGCAAATCCAAAACCATCGGAACCAACAACTGCTCCCGCATGTATATAACAGTTCCTGCCAATTATACAATTGCTGTAGATTTTCACACCCGCGTATATTGATGTGTTCTCGCCAACTTTTACATTGTCGGCGATGTGTGTGTGGGAATGAATTTTCACATTATCGCCCAGAACCACATTTTCGCCGATATACACAAAGGCTCCAAGGTAAACATCGCTACCAATTTTTGCCGAAGGTTCAATCACAGCCTGTGGATGAATCCCAACCTTTTCCTTCTGCGTAGCCGATACTAAGCTTAACAGTTTGGCGAACGATTCGTAGGCATTCGGAACCCTAATTAGGGTTGCTTGTACGGATTTTTCAACTTCAAAATCATTGTTTATAAGAACTATGGATGATTGAGTTGTGTATAAATACTTGGAGTATTTTGGGTTCGACAGGAATGAGAGGGCACCGGGTCTTCCTTCCTCAATTTTTGCAATGTCGTTAACTTTAATATCTGGATTTCCTTCAATAGTTCCCTGTAGAAAATCAGCAATGGTTTTTGCTGTAAACTCCATGTTAATATCCCGTTAAATTTTTCACAAAACTAGCTAATTAATATAAAATTACTTAACAGACTTCGGATAACAAAGAAAATATTTTCGAATTTCCTTCGATAGCATGTTTGAACTTAGCATATCCGAAGCCTCCGTAATGTCAATTGTTTTTCCTGAGTTGTATAGAATTTTTATTGAATCGTCGGTTACCTGGTAAGCATTGTTCGACACAGAATCGGAAAACACAAAAAACTTGCCATTGTTTGAAAGCTCAGGGTGAATTTTGCCGAAAAGAACCTTTTTTTCATCAATGTAGCTTTCTGGGAAAGGGTTGTTGCTTAGCTCCAGACGAAAAAGTTTTCGTAGAACAATCATCCTTGACAGATTTGATAGCACCTTATCGGGGTGATTTGTCCACGATTTGGCCGCTACCATTATGTCCGAATCATCAAGATTGGAAAAATGTTCAAGCAATTTATTTGGCTGTTCTCCTTTAACACTTTTCTCAAAATCAACTTTTGAGATTGAGTTCTCAAGGAAAAACCGCAGCGAAGGGGTGCAGAATAATTCCTGATTATTAAGTGCCAACTCGCGGGCTCTTTGAAGTAACCGAATTAAGGTCTGCTCTGCGGCAACTACTGTTTTGTGAAGGTAAACCTGCCAGTACATCAACCTGCGGGCAATAAGAAACTTTTCAATTGAGTATATCCCCTTGGCTTCAACCACCAGCTCATCGTTCACAACATTTAGCATCTTAATAATCCTTTCGCTGCCAATTGTTCCCTCGGTTACCCCGGTAAAGAAGCTATCGCGCCGCAGATAATCCATTCTGTCCATATCAAGCTGGCTCGATACCAGCTGGTGTAAAAAGTTTTTATGGTAGGTTCCTTCAAATATTTTAGTGGCGAGTAAAAGTTTACCGTTCATTTGACGGTTAAGTTCCTGCATGAAACTTCTGCTAATAGTTTCGTGTTCAGCCCCTTGAACAATGCTGTGCTCAAGTGAGTGCGAAAAGGGACCATGGCCAATGTCGTGAAGAAGTATGGCTATCGATGCGCCTTCCGCTTCCTCGTACGAAATATTATGACCTTTTGCGCGAAGAACATTAATAGCAGTTTCCATCAGGTGCATCGCACCAATTGCATGCTGAAAACGAGTGTGGTTAGCACCCGGATATACCAGGTAGGTTAGCCCAAGCTGTCGAATATGGCGTAGGCGTTGAAAGTATGGATGCTCAATAATATCGAAGCAAACCGGATAAGAAATATTAATAAACCCGTGCACCGGGTCGTTCACAATCTTCTTTTTGTTCGTTTCAAGCATTATACGTTAGGTGTTTGGTAACTAAAAGAGAAAAAGCACACAAAAATATGCTTAGTTATCAGTACATCAAATCAAAACAACCTATATTTTTACGTTTTTTGTATAATTAACATGAGTTCGATGTAAGATCAAATTTTTTGTGCTGATTAATAAGGTGATAAGGTTCAGTTTTATCTCTCTTTTTATGTTACAAAGGTTATTTGAAGAGGGAAAAGGTTGATGTCGACTAAAAACCTTATTTTTCACTACGAACCTTAGTAAATATTCTAACTTTCGTTGAGTTACTGCCTTATTACCTTGTTGTTTTTGAACAGATTGCGCTATGGAAGCAATCCGAAAAATGCAATTTCTTAGATCGAACTCTCGTTAATTAGTTTGTTTTTGGCTATAAGATAATGATTTTTTACTACTTTTTACAGACATAAAATATTTATTTACTTATAATTCAGGGAAATGTTTTGTAAAAAAAAAAAAAATTATAATTTTGCACCGTCATACCGCTAGCGTGCCAGGGGACCTGAGTCCCCTGTTTTGTTATAAAAAAGTGAAGAATGATTGACAAGCAAATAGTTGAACGGGTAGTGTCAGGTTGTTTGAACGACAGTGAGTTTGTTGTTGAAGTTACAGTTACTCCTTCTAATAAAATTGGCGTTACAATCGACAGTGATAATGGGATTACCATCGACCGTTGCGTTATGGTTAGCCGAGCTATTGAGCAGGAGCTTGACAGAGAACAGGAAGACTTTGAGCTCGAGGTTGCATCAGCCGGGTTATCAGAACCCATGAGGTTGCCTCGTCAATACAAAAAGAATATCGGGCGAACTATTAGCGTGGTCACTCTTAATGGAGAGAAGTATAAAGGGAACCTCACTGATGCTAACGACCTGCAGTTTTGTGTTGAGTTTGAAGAGAAGGTTCTTGTGGATGGGAAAAAGCGCAAACAGCTCGTAACAAAAAAAGTTGATTTGTTGTACACAGATGTGAAGTCAACAAAAATTGAAGTAACATTCCGTTAGGATACAATATTAACAGTAGTAAAATAAGATGGAAAACCTAAACTTAATTGACACTTTTTCTGAGTTTAAGGAGCTCAAAAACATCGACCGGCCAACGATGATGAGCGTGCTTGAGGATGTATTCCGTAATATGCTCATTAAAATGTATGGCTCCGACGATAACTATGATATTATCATTAATATCGACAAGGGCGACTTTGAAATATGGCGTAACCGTGAGGTTGTTGAGGACGGACATGTAGAGGATCCCAACAGGCAGATATCCCTCACGGAAGCAAAACGCATCGATGATGATTATGAGGTGGGTGAAGAGGTAACCGATGAGTTTAAACTAGAGGATTTCGGTCGCCGTGCCATCCTTGCCCTTAGGCAAAACCTAACCGCACGAATTCTTGAGCTCGAAAAGAATAACATCTACTCAAAGTACAAGGATAGGATTGGCGATATTATTACTGGCGAGGTATACCAGGTTTGGAAAAAGGAAATTCTGGTTCTCGACGATGAAGGCAATGAGCTGCTGCTGCCCAAAATCGAACAAATCCCGTCCGATTTTTTCCGTAAAGGCGATACGCTAAGAGCCGTGGTTGTTCGTGTTGAAATGAGGAATAACACTCCGCTTATTATCCTTTCACGAACCTCACCCGTTTTCCTCGAACGCCTATTCGAGCTGGAAGTGCCTGAAATTTTCGATGGACTTATTACCATAAAAAAAATCGTTCGAGTACCCGGAGAGCGGGCCAAGGTTGCTGTTGAATCTTATGATGAAAGGGTTGACCCCGTTGGCGCTTGCGTTGGGATGAAGGGAAGCCGTATCCACGGTATCGTTCGTGAGCTACGTAACGAAAACATTGACGTTATTAACTTTACAAACAACACGCAGCTATACATAACCCGTGCATTAAGCCCTGCAAAAATAACAGCCATTAAAATTGACGAGTCGAACAAGCGAGCCGAAGTATATCTTCAACCCAACGAGGTTTCCTTGGCAATTGGAAAGGGTGGCTTCAATATTAAGCTGGCCAGCCAACTTACAGGGTATGAAATAGATGTTTTCCGTGAAGCAGATACTGAGGACGAGGAGGATGTGAATCTCGATGAATTTGTTGATGAGATTGATAGCTGGGTAATTGATACGCTCAAAGGAATTGGCTGCGACACCGCAAAGAGCGTTCTCGAAATACCCTACAACGAGCTGCTTAAACGCACCGACCTTGAAGAGGAAACTGTGAAGGAAGTACTTAAAATACTTAAATCAGAATTCGAATAGACAAGGGTTACAACCCCCAAATTTTTAAAATAAAACTCGAACAGCCTGGTATGACAAACGCCGAGAAAGCAATTAGGTTAAGCAAGTTAGCAAGGGAATTGAACGTGGGAATCTCCACGTTGGTAGAATTTTTAAATAAAAAAGGACACAAAGTTGACAACAATCCCAACGCTAAGGTCGATGCAGATTTACATGAGATTCTGTTAAAAGAGTTTGGTGCCGATATTAGCATTAAGCAGGAATCGCAGAAGCTTAGCTTAAAAAACCTTCGCGACAAGAAAGAATCGTTATCAATTGATGATATTGAACAATCACAAGATGTTTCAGAAGAGGAAGTGGAAGATAACGAACGCGAACTTATTGTTAAGGGTACAACCCCTGAAAGGGAAACATTTGATACTCCCAAACCAAAAATTGACTTGAAGGTTACCGGGAAAATCGATCTTGAATCAGTTTCAGGCAAAAAAACTATCAAGAAACAATCGCCTAAGGAGGAGGAGGCAGAACCCGCTCCAGTGAAGGAGGTTGAGAAGGAGCAAACGGAGAAACCCGCCAAAGAGATTGAACCTAAGAAAATTGAACACATTCAAACGGTTGTAGAGAAGATAGAGCAACCCAAGGTGCTCGGGAAAGTTGAGCTTGAGGAAGAGAAAAAATCAACGAAAAAGGTAGTGAAGAAGAAGGATCAGAACGTGCAGGAAAAAGCTCAACCAGAAACAGCAAAGCAGGAAAAACCAGCAGTGGTACCCGAAGAAAAACCTGTTGACGTTCCTGAAAAGCAGGCGCAACCCCAAGCACCAAAACCCGAGCAAGAGGTTTACCGTTCAGAAATTGAGAAACTTTCTGGACCCACAGTAGTAGGCAAAATCGATCTTACAAATATTGAATCGAAGAAAAAACCCGTTGCCTCCTCGGCAGATAACGGTAAATCCAAGAAAAAGCGTAGGAAAAGAATTCGTAAGGACGAGAAAGTAAGTATTCCAGGAGGAGAAAACAAGGCGGACTCAGGACAACAAAAACAACAGGGCGGAGGAAGTCAGCTAACAAAGCGAACCAAGAAGAAAAAGCAGCTTCGACAGGAGGTTAGCGAGGAAGAGGTTCAAAAACAAATAAAGGAAACCCTAGCTCGCCTCACCGCAAAAGGAGGAAAATCAAAAGGTTCAAAATACCGCCGTGAAAAGAGAGATCTTGTAAGCGCTCGTCACATGGAGGAGATGGAACGCCAGGAACAGGAGAAAAGCGTTCTTAAAGTAACCGAGTTCGTATCGGTTAGCGAGCTTGCCAATATGATGGATGTCCCTGCAGTTGATGTTATTGAAGTGTGTATGAACCTAGGCCTTATGGTTTCCATAAACCAGCGTCTCGATGCGGAAACTATGTCGCTCGTAGCCGATGAATTTGGCTACAAGGTTGAATTTGTTACCGCCGATCTGCAGGAATCGATAGGTGTAGAGGACGACAAACCTGAGGATCTTCAGCCTCGCCCTCCTATTGTTACCGTAATGGGGCACGTTGACCACGGAAAAACCTCGCTGCTCGACTTTATTCGTCGCGCCAACGTAATTGCCGGCGAAGCCGGAGGTATCACCCAGCATATTGGGGCTTACAGCGTTATGCTCGACGACGACAGGCAAATCACTTTCCTCGATACTCCAGGCCACGAGGCGTTTACCGCTATGCGTGCCCGCGGAGCAAAAGTTACCGACGTGGCAATTATTGTGGTTGCTGCCGACGATAACGTGATGCCCCAAACCGTTGAGGCCATTAACCATGCCAGCGCTGCAGGAGTACCAATTGTATTTGCTATTAACAAAATTGATAAGCCAGGAGCAAACCCAGAAAAAATTAAGGAAGAGTTGGCTAACATGAACTATCTGGTTGAAGATTGGGGCGGGAAATACCAAAGCCAGGACATTTCAGCAAAGCAAGGACTTAATGTTGAAAAGTTGCTCGACAAGGTTCTGCTTGAGGCAGAACTACTCGACCTGAAAGCAAACCCCGATAAGAAGGCGCTGGGTACAATCATCGAATCATCGCTCGACAAGGGGAGAGGTTACACTGCTACCGTTCTTGTTGAAGCAGGTACTCTGCATCAGGGTGATATTATGATTGCCGGAACTCACTTTGGGCACGTTAAAGCCATGTTTAACGAGCGTGGTAAACGAATTGTGGAGGCCGGCCCCTCAACTCCTGTTCAGGTGGTTGGGCTAAATGGCGCACCGCTAGCTGGCGACTACTTCAACATAATGGATACCGACCGCGAAGCGAAAGAAATTGCAAACAAACGCGAACAGCTGCAACGCATGCAGGGGCTCAGAGCGCAGAAGCATATTACTCTCGATGAGATTGGCCGTCGTATCGCCATTGGAAACTTCCAGGAGCTGAACATTGTACTAAAAGGCGATGTGGATGGTTCCATCGAGGCGTTGTCCGATTCGTTGCAGAAGCTCTCTACCGAGCAAATTCAAGTTAACGTTATTCACAAGGCGGTAGGTCAAATCTCTGAATCCGATATCCTGCTGGCAGCAGCCTCAAACGCCATCGTTCTGGGATTCCAGGTTCGCCCATCGGTAAGTGCTCGTAAGCTGGCCGAGAAGGAGCAAATCGATATTCGCCTCTACTCCATTATCTACGATGCAATTAACGAGGTTAAGGCCGCCATGGAAGGGATGCTTTCACCAGAACTCAAGGAGGAGGTACTTGGTACTGCCGAAGTTCTTGAAACATTCAAAATTACCAAAGTGGGAACTGTTGCCGGTTGTATTGTTCGTGAAGGAAAAATTCTTCGCAACGCCAAATGCCGCCTAATTCGTGATGGTATTGTAGTTTACACAGGCGACCTTGGCTCTTTGAAACGTTTCAAGGACGATGCCAAGGAGGTTGCCAACGGATTCGAGTGTGGCCTAAACATCAATAACTTCAACGACATTAAAGTTGGCGATTTAATCGAATCGTTCCAGGAGGTTGAAGTGAAAAGGAAACTGTAAAACACTTTTGTTAAGAAAAAGATAAAAAGGAACTTAGGTTCCTTTTTTTGTTGATGAATAGTTACATTGCTATTCTCTTTTTCCCCAATTTTCAATATCTTTGCGCTCCAAATTGTAACCATATGAACAACATCCGCAACTTCTGCATTATTGCCCATATCGACCACGGAAAAAGCACTTTGGCCGACAGGCTGCTGGAGTTAACCAACACCCTTACCGAGAAGGAGAGGCAGGAACAGGTGCTCGACAGCATGGATCTGGAGCGTGAAAAGGGAATTACCATTAAGAGCCACGCCATACAGATGGACTACCTGCACGAAGGGCAGAAGTACGTGCTAAACTTAATTGATACTCCGGGTCACGTCGATTTTTCGTACGAGGTTTCACGTGCCATCGCTTCATGCGAGGGAGCGTTGCTTGTTGTGGATGCAACGCAGGGAATTCAGGCACAAACAATTTCGAACCTCTACCTGGCCATCGGTCACGATCTGGAGATTATTCCGGTTGTAAATAAAATCGACATGGATGCCGCCATGGTGGAGGATGTCAAGGATCAGATAGTGGAGCTCATTGGTTGCGATCGCGACGATATTATCGCCACAAGCGCAAAAACTGGCATGGGTGTGAGCGATGTTCTTGAAGCTATCGTCAAACGTATTCCATCGCCCAAGGGCGATCCCGAAGCTCCGCTTCAGGCGCTAATTTTCGATTCGGTTTTCAACTCGTTCCGAGGAATCATTGCCTACTTCAAGATTTTTAACGGAACTATTCGTAAGGGCGACCGGGTGAAGTTCTTCAACACAAACCAGCAGTACGATGCCGACGAGGTTGGAATTCTTCGCCTTAAAATGATGCCCAAAGACTCAATAAGTGCCGGCGATGTGGGATACATAATATCTGGCATAAAAGATTCATCGGAGGTTAAAGTTGGCGATACGGTAACCCACGTAGCACGGCCCTGCAGTAAAGGTATTGCTGGTTTCGAGGATGTGAAACCCATGGTTTTTGCTGGTGTTTACCCGGTTGAAGCCGACGATTACGAGGATCTTCGAGCTTCGCTCGAAAAGTTAAAGCTCAACGATGCTTCTTTAACCTTTGAGCCTGAAAGTTCCTTGGCGCTAGGGTTCGGCTTCCGTTGCGGTTTCCTTGGGCTGCTGCATATGGAAATTGTTCAGGAGCGTTTGTACCGTGAGTTCGATATGGATGTGATTACTACCGTTCCAAACGTATCGTTCAACGTTTACACAACCAAAGGAGAGAAGTTGGAGATTCATAACCCAAGCGGGCTACCCCCCTCAAACCATATCGACAGGATTGAGGAGCCAACCATTCAGGCGCAAATAATCACAAACAACGATTCGCTGGGGGCAGTAATTAAACTTTGTGTTGATAAACGGGGAGTTCTTAAAAACCAGGTCTTCCTCACAACAAACCGCATAGAACTTACTTTTAGGATGCCTCTGAGCGAGATTGTTTTTGACTTCTACGATAAGCTTAAGTCCATTTCCAGAGGGTACGCATCGCTCGATTACCATATGGATGGCTACCAGGATGCCAGGCTGGTGAGGCTCGATATTTTGCTAAACGGCGAAATGGTTGATGCTTTATCTACGCTAATTCATCAGGATTATGCCTACAGTTTTGGCCGTCGTATGTGTGAGAAACTTAAAGATCTAATCCCTCGCCAGCAGTTCGACATCGCCATTCAGGCAGCAATTGGAGCAAAAATTATTGCCCGTGAAACCATTAAGGCTTTACGAAAGGACGTTACGGCAAAATGTTACGGTGGGGATATTACACGTAAGCGTAAGCTGCTTGAGAAACAGAAGAAAGGCAAAAAACGTATGCGTCAGGTAGGAAACGTGGAGGTTCCGCAGCAGGCATTCCTTGCTGTTCTCAAATTGGATTAATCAGGAAGATACTTTTGCAAGAGCTAATAAAATGGTGGAAACTTTACCGGATGGGTTTTTTTCAGAACCAGTCGGGTATAATGCGCAGGTTCCTCAGAGAGGAAGGAGCTTGGGAAAATCACCTTCAGAAAACTCGTTCAATAATCCTCGAACAAATCCAACGTTCTAATCCCAAGTCGGTAACAATTTTAGGAAGTGGATGGTTGCTTGATATTCCTCTTGCAGAGATTTTGGATGCAGACATTAACGTTAGATTGGTTGATATTGCCCACCCATCAAGGATTACACACAAATTTCGGAATAACTCAAAAATTAGTTTTATTAATTTTGATATATCAGGAGCAATCGATGCTGCTTGGGATTTTTCAAAATCGCGAGGAGTTGGAAGGTTCGCAAATTTTATCCATGCCATTCAAAAACCAATTTCCAGCTCAGCATTCGAATCGGATTTGTTTTTGTCAATAAATCTTCTGAGCCAACTTCATTTTCATATTGTTGATTTTCTTCAGAATAAAGGGTTGATAGCCGATCGGCAGGCATTAGAGGTTACTCAGGCTATTCAGCAATCACATATCGATTTTCTTCCCAAGGGGGGAAGTTTACTGGTAACCGATTTTGAGGAAGAACTTTACGATAACGAAGGGAGATTGGTGGCCACAAAACCAAGAATACTTGTAAACACAACAAATTTTGATAAAATTGATTCGTGGTTGTGGAACTTCGATTCGCACAACGAGTTTGATACCGATTATAATGTTAGGTTGAATGTTTCAGCCTACCGAATCTAAGAAGCTTCTTCGTTTTTCCAGCAACGCACCCAGTCCACCTCTAAGGTAACTGGTAAGTTGGCATCGTTTGGTTGTGAATTAACGCCTGATGAAATTACTACGTAGAGAGGAGAATCTGGTAGATTATTCTTTTCCTCTTTGTATGGGATTCCGTTTATTTTCCACACAATGCTGTTTGCATCCCAATCAATGCTCAGGATAAAGAAATTGTTTTTAAGGTTTAGGCCACCAACAGAGGTAATGCTTTTTTTGGTTTTGCCCTCTCCGTTCATCCAAAAATAGGCTCCTTGGAATGATGAGCTGTTATCGCCCTTCTGCCTCAGGATATCAATTTCAGGGATGGTTTTATCGCCAACAAGCCAAAAAGCATGGTAAATTCCCTTTGTGCTGGTTAGCTTAATTTTTGCTTCGAACCGTCCTTCTTTTTGTCTGAACGATTGACCGGTGCTAATTAGCCCCGATGTGTAGTTGAACGATTTTGGCACGAATCCATACTTGAAATCCCAGGCAATACCTTCGGTAGCTTCCTGTTTGGTGATAATTTTTAGGGTGCTGTTGGTTATTTCAAAGTTCGATTCATCGGTATACCAGTGGTGGTCAGCGGCAAGCGAGTAACTTTTATTTAGTAGCGCTTCCCCCCAGAAGTAGCGGGTTATCCACTTGCTAGAATCAAGTTTTTTTGTGTCGAAGTTTTCTTCGAAGGTTAATTTCCATCGCTTAATATCATCGAACTTGTTCGATTTTTGGCAGTGGAAGAACCAAACTATTTTTTCAGATTTCTCTAAATTTTTAAACTCCTGAAGTTTCTGGTAGGCATCGGATTTTTCGAACTTACTCTTTGATAGCAAGTACTCTTTCCTTGCTTTAAATTCTGCCGATTCGATATAACTCTTTAGCTCCTCGTACTTTGGAAGTATTTCGGAACTTTCGATGGAAAAGTAATCGTTTAGCGGTTTCCACTTTTTAAGTTTGAAGTATTGTTTAAGCTCAGAATCGGCCTTCAATTTTTTAAACTCAATTTCGTGCTGATACTCATCGGAGTTTTCCTTTTTATGCTGCCTCCGATTATTTTTATACTCAGACGATTCAACCACTTGCTGTAGCTCAATAAAACGAGTTGGTTTGCCCGAGAGTTCTACGTTTCGGAATAGTTCTAGTTTACTTGAGTTCTTAACTTTGAAGTAGTTTATAAGGGTTTTGTCCTTTGATAGTTTTGTAAACTCTTGTTCCTTCTGGTGCTCTTGAGAACCAGCGTATTTTAGAGCGTTGAGCTCATTTTTTACCTTATCTGGTTCGCCCGATTTAACAAACTCTTGAAGGGAAAGGAAATGGTTTAGCTCATTAGATTGGCTGAAATGGTTAAACTCTTCGAACTCTTCTCTTAACGCTTTATCCTGAGCTTCGAGGGTTTCGGTATTAGGGAATCGTCCAACAAGTTTAAGGACAGAGAGCCGGAGTTTTAGGAGTGCCATTGAGTGATTGGTTTCGGGTTATATTAACTAACGTGAGTGGCCAATAAATTTGAAAGGGATTTTAATGTTTTCTGAGTAATCTTCACCTGCTTCGATCATATCCTCATCGTCTTCCATAAAATGCCAGTGCACCTCAAAGTCGAAGCCTTGCCTGTGAATATCTCTGAATTTTTCGAGCAGTTTGAGAATCATTTTTGACGAGGAGGTATTGTAGTATTCAAAGTTGAATATTACCTGGGTTTTATCGTTTGGAGAGTTGGCGTATTCGTCGAACCAGCAAAGGATTGGGTTATAGAAGGTTGTAACATCTTCTGGCAATGAGTTTCCAGAGAACTCAAATATATTATTCTCTTTATCAAGCACCACCTTTGGTGTTTCGTTTGTTGGTTCCAATACTATCTTTTCCATTTCCTCAAATGTTTCCCGTTAAACCAAAATCAATTATACAAAAAAAAGCGAATAAAACCAAGAAAACAAAAATAAATATATGAATCCAACAAAGTTAACGAAAAAGCAAAAATAAGGTTACTTTTTTAACCATTCTGAAAATTATTTTTAAGGGGTTGAGATTAGTTTGAAGCCTTTCCCTCTAACGTTAATAATTTCAATGGTTGGGTCGTCGCTTAGGTATTTTCTGAGTTTTGTAATGTACACATCCATGCTTCTGGCATTAAAGTAGCTGTCATCAATCCAGATAGTTTTTAATGCAAAGTTACGATCCAGAACATTGTTTTTGTTCATGCAAAGGTATTTGAGAAGCTCCGATTCCTTGGTGGTGAGTTTGCGTGAATCGTTCTCTTTGGTTAAAGTCTGTTTCGTTGCATCAAACTCGTAAATTCCTATCCGGAATACATTTTGACCATTTCCGCTCTGATCCTTACGGTATCTTCTGAGGATTGCTTCAATTCGAACGAGCAGCTCCTCAATGCTAAATGGTTTTGTCATGTAATCATCAGCACCCACAGAGAACCCTTCGAGCACATCATCCTTCATCGACTTGGCTGTTAGGAAAAGAATTGGCATGTTGCTATTTACCATCCGAATATCTTTGGCGAGGGAGAACCCGTCTTTTATTGGCATCATTACGTCAAGGATGCAGATATCGTAATGGTTGGTTTTAAAGCCTTTAAAGGCTTTTTCTCCATCCTTATATAGGTCAGTGTCGTAACCTTTTGCTTGCAGGTATTCTTTAAGCAACATTCCCAGGTTTTCATCATCCTCAGCTAAAAGCACTCTGATTTTTGCATTTTCCATTGTATTGAATTTTTTTATTTCTAGTTACTACTATTACTGGGCCCTTCGTAGGGTAAAAAAATGCTGAATTGGCTTCCAAGTCCTAAATTGCTTTCTACCCAAATTTTTCCTCCGTGGGCTTCAACAATTTTTTTCACGTAGCTAAGGCCGAGGCCGAAGCCCTTTACATTATGGATATTTCCGGTAGGAACGCGATAAAATTGGTCGAATATTCTTTTTTGGTTCTCTCGGCTAATTCCAATCCCATTGTCTTTTACCGCAACAACAATGCCAGTTGATGCGTTTTTTGTTGAAATTGATATTTCTGTTTTCCCGTTTCTATATTTAAGAGCATTATCAAGTAGGTTGTTGATAACGTTTGTCACGTGCACTTCGTCGGCAATGCAGATTGGAGAAGTGGAGTCAAGATTTTGGTGAAGGGTGCCATCCACATTTTGTAGTTGAATGGCGAAGGAGCATGTAACCTTTTCGATGACATGGTGTATATCAATCTCTTTGAGTTTGAGTTTGAGTTTGGTTTTATCAAAAATGGCCATCTGAAGCACCTTTTCAACTTGAAGCCCAAGCCTTTTACTCTCCTCTGAAATTATTCCTCCAAGGTAGCCTATGTTTTTTCTTTCAACGGGAATTGTGGTGTCATTAAGCATTTGCGAAGCTAGGGATATTGTAGATATCGGTGTTTTCAGCTCATGGGTCATGTTACTCACAAAATCGCTCTTAATTTCAGAGAGTTTTTTTTGGCGGAAGATGATGAAGATGGTGATGCTGAAGCTGAAAATTATGATAAGAGTTAGCGCGAAAGTAGCAAAGGTCATTGCCCCAAGTGAACCAAAAATATAACTTCTTTGGTTAGGGAAGTATAGCGAAAGGAAGTAGCGCCTTGAGAAGAAATCGTTGGGGTAAAGGTTTGTTCTGTAAACTCTGCTTTTGGGAAATACAGGGAACCCCTGGCTCTTATAAACGGTGCTATCAGTATCGGTAGTTAGTTTATAATCGTATTTTGCGCCAATTCCAAGTTTTTGAAGTTCGGTTTGAATTATTGTGTCGAGCACCATTTGTGGGATACGTTCTTCAATAGGAAGTTCTACGCGAATAAGTTTATCCACGATGTTTTCAACAAAAACGGTTTTGTTTTTGAATCTTTCATCGATGGAGATGTTGAAATTCAAATCGGAAAGCGACTGGGAGCCACGGGTTGGTTTAATGTTAATGAGAGAGTTCTCGTTTTTGCTAACCTTTAGGGAATCATTAGTTGTGAGCCCTATAACCGACGGAATTTTTAGCGTGTCGAGGCTCCGAAGCGTAAACGCCTGCTGCTTTTTCTCGAGAGTTCTGAACCCGCTACGTGTTCTATTAATTGTACTGTACTGGTATGAAAGGCTTGGCAACGAAGCGGAGCCAATTGAAGAGTATGGTTTAACCTCATCGATAATCTGAACAACGGTTTCTTGGTGTTCTACCTCGCTCACAATTCTCTGAAGAGCCAAACCCGCTGTTTGGTTGAATTGCTCTTCTTTTATTTCCATTGAAGTTCGAACCCATTTCGATTGAACCATCACTAGGCCTATGGTTGCAATCGAAATGATGAGTGTGAGTAGAAGAATCGTTTTTCGTGTCATTACCACAAATGTAATCGGTTTTAAGTTCCTCTGCTAGTGGCCTTAACAATATTTAACAGTAGTTAAAGGCAGTTAGCTCTCCTGTGGTTTACCTTTGTGCCATGATTAACTTCGAAAAGTGTATATAATAGCTATAGCTACTTAGCACAAGAGGTTTTTTCATAGGTTTATAGTTTTAGGGTTTATCAGGCGGGGTGGTGCCCGCCTGTTTTTTTATATTTGATCAAGGGTAGAAATATCCTTCATCCTATCTTCCAGCTGAATTGCTCCCAGCACGCCAGGTGTTGATTTTATTCTTTTTGCAAGTTCTTTTATATATAAATCGTTGGTATTCCCTTCAACTTTAAGAATGAAGTCGATGTTAGGCATAGACTTTAAAAGCACCTTCCCTTCAAACTTATTTTTTATTAATTTGAATGCAAAGTCAGAATTGCTGCTATTATCGATAAAAACGGGGAAATCTTTTAAATTCTCATCAATGATTTCGTGCGTGGGCAGGCGTTCGCTAAACTCAAACCTTAGGGAGTTGTTCAGTAACCACGAAAGTTTTTGATGCCCTTCCGGGCAAATAATGGCAATGGAAGCAAATGGTTCTTTTTGAATGCTAAGCTTGTGTTTCTTGCTCATTACCTTTATGTTTGGAATGCAAAATTCAGCAGAGATTTGTCTTTCAATTAGTTTTGCCAGGGGACTTCCTCCGATTGTTCAGTGTTTCCCGGGAAAAGAATATCAAGCCTTTCCTGAGCAACGAGGGAGGCGTTTTGTTCCGCTTCTTTCTTAGAGGTCCCAAATCCAGACCCCATAAGTTTATGGTTAAGGAATAGTTGCGATTCAAATAGGGGAGTGCTACTCTTACCATTTTCTCTTTCTGAACTCTCGAATGAAAGCGAATATTTGTGTTTCTGAGCCCACTCAATAATCCGGCTTTTGTAGTCGGTTTCAGTTTGTTGCAGTTTATCTAAATCGACATGCTTGCGAAACAAATGCTTTACAATCCACTGGTTGGTATTCTTGTACCCCTTATCAAGGTATATGGCTCCGATAAATGCTTCCAGCGCATCGCCAAAAATGTGTTTGTGGGCGAGCGGATTATTGGTTTGTGTAACAACAAACCGATTCAGTCCAATATCAATTGCCAGGTTGTTGAGGCTTTGGCGGCTTACAATACGTGATCGCATTTTTGTAAGAAAGCCCTCGTTCTGATTTGGGAAGTTTGAGAAAAGGTGTTCAGCAACAATCGCATCAAGAATCGCATCGCCCAAATACTCGAGCCTTTCGTTGTTAACCTTTTTTCCGTTTGATATTACGGTGGAGGCCGATTTATGAATCAGTGCAATTTTGTATAGTTCCAGGTTTTTTGGCTTTAATCCAAAATACTTCCTTAGCTGCTGTAAGAGTTTCTTATCGGCAGGTTCAACTTTTAACCTTTTTATGGGTCGAAGGAAGATTTTAATCACGTTACCTTTCCGAACTATTCTTCAAATTTTTTGAAAACCACCGATGAGTTGTGACCGCCAAAACCAAAGGTATTGCTAAGTGCTACCTTAACATCTCGCTTTTGAGGTTTGTTAAGGGTTAGGTTAAGTTTGCCGTCAATCTCGGGGTCAGGTGTTGTGTGATTGATTGTTGGAGGAATGATACCCCGATAGATTGCAGAAACAGAAGCGATAGACTCAACAGCGCCTGCAGCTCCGAGTAGGTGCCCAGTCATGGATTTTGTTGAGCTAATGTTGAGTTTGTATGCATGATCTCCAAAGACTTTCACAATGGCTCTGGTTTCAGCCACATCGTTAAGTGGAGTGGATGTGCCATGAGCATTGATGTAGTCAATATCTTCAACCCTAAGGCCAGCATCGCTAATGGCATTTTTCATAACGTTTATAGCACCAAGCCCCTCGGGATGTGGAGCTGTAAAATGGTGGGCATCAGCGGTCATTCCACCACCAACAACTTCTGCGTATATTTTTGCACCACGTGCTTTGGCATGCTCAAGCTCCTCTAAAACAAGTGCTCCTCCACCATCACCCATAACAAAACCATCGCGGGTTCCATCGAAAGGGCGTGAAGCCGATTTGAATTGATCGTTGTTGGTTGAGATGGCTTGCATAGAGTTAAAGCCACCGAGGCCAGCTTCGTTAACAGAAGCTTCAGAACCTCCGGTAATCATTATTTTGGCCTTACCCATGCGGATAAGGAATAGAGAGTCGATGATTGCGTGAGTTGACGAAGCGCAAGCTGAAACAGTGGAGTAGTTTGGACCCCTAAAACCGTAGCGTATGCTAATGTGCCCCGAAGCAATGTCGGCAATCATTCTTGGAATGAAGAAAGGACTAAATCGCGGGGTACCATCACCCGCGAAATAGCCTCTAAGTTCTTCCATGAAAGATTGGATTCCCCCAATACCCGAAGCCCAAACAACGCCAGCCGAATCGTGGTCAATCTTTTCAAGATCGAGACCAGAATCGAGGAATGCCTCATGTGCAGACACAAGAGCATACTGAGTGTAAGGGTCGTACTTGCGAAGTTCTTTCCGTTCGAAGTGTTGGAGGGGATCAAAGTTTTTTACCTGGCAGGCAAACTTTGTTTTAAACTTGGTGGTATCGAAACTGGTGATAAGCTCACATCCGCTAACACCTTGTTCCAAATTATTCCAAAACTCTTGAATGCTATTTCCAATTGGATTAATGGTTCCTAATCCTGTAACAACAACACGTTTAAGCTCCATGGGTTTTTTTGTAATTGTTAAACTTGTTACCTGCCTTTTGCTTACTTCTTAGCTAGAATGGTTTGTGATGTAACTGATTGCGTCACCAACGGTTCCAATCTTTTCAGCTTCCTCATCGGGAATTGAAAGGTTAAACTCTTTCTCGAATTCCATGATTAGCTCTACAGTGTCAAGTGAATCTGCACCTAAATCGTTGGTAAAGCTGGCCTCTGGAGTTACCTCGTTCTCATCAACTCCTAACTTGTCTACGATAATGGCCTTTACTCTGGTAGCAATATCCGACATAACTTTAAGTGTTTAATTAATAATTAGGTTATTTTCAAATTTGGCAAAAAAACATTCCCCCAAAAAAATGAGGTTATTTTTTTTTACTGCGCAAAAGTATAGTTTTTGTTTCTATTTTTGATGCTTTAAACTTCTTTTTTTGATAAAAAAACAATATTTCAAAATATATAAACCACAAAATGAAGCATATAGCAATTTTCGCATCGGGTTCGGGAACCAATGCAGAAAACATTGTAAGGTACTTTCAGGGTTCAGAAACTGTTGCCGTTAAAGTGGTTCTTTCTGATAACCCTGTTGCACAGGTGTTTGAACGAATGAAACGGCTGGGTGTTCAAACTGTTCTGTTTTCATTGGAGGAATTGAAGAACGGGGTAGTTCTTTCGAAGTTAAAAGAATTGGAAGTTGATTTTATTGTTTTAGCGGGTTTTCTGAAGCTAGTACCGGCAGACATTCTCAACGCGTATGAGGATAGAATTGTAAACATTCATCCGGCACTTCTTCCAAAGTTTGGTGGTAAAGGAATGTACGGTTTGCGTGTGCACGAAGCGGTTCTTGCTGCCAATGAGATGGAGAGTGGAATAACCATTCACTTTGTGAATGCCGAGTATGATAAAGGAGATATCCTGTTTCAGGCAAAGTGCCCGGTTATGTCGTGCGACAGGCCAGAAACGTTAGCCAACAGGGTGCATAACCTGGAGTATCAGCATTACCCAGCAGTAATTGAACGAATCGTTTCGCAGCTCTAGTAGTCGAAGGAGAAGTGAGTGGTACTTTCGGGGAATACCGGACGGGGTGAAATGCTATCGAGCTTTGCTCGGTAGGTTGCTACTAGCTTTGAAAAAACTTCACGGTTTTCATCCTTTATTGGTTCAACAGAAGGCGCCTCAATTTTCAGTGGATCGACTGCTTTCCCGTTTTTCCAGAATCGCAAATCGAGATGTGGACCGGTTGCGTAGCCTGTTTTTCCAACGTAACCGATAATTTGCCCTTGGGCAACCCGGGTTCCTTTTGAAATTCCCTTTCCAAACCGGGAGAAGTGGTTGTAGCCCGTAGTATAAACACTGTTGTGTTTAATTTTAACGTAGTTCCCGGCAGCTTTGTTGTAGCCTTTCTCAACTACAACCCCGTCGCCCAGCGCCATAACCGGAGTTCCTTCGGGGGCGGCATAATCAACTCCCGTGTGAGGGCGATAGATTTTAAGCACGGGATGTTTTCGATTGTAGGAGAACTTTGAGCTGATTCGGGAGAATCGAAGCGGAGCCTTCAGGAATGCTTTTCGAAGGCTATTCCCGTGTTCGTCCCAGTAGCTCCATACCGAATCCTGCTGGTAGCGGAAAGCGTAGTATTTTTCTCCCCTGTGCTCGAACCATGCAGCGTGAATGGTACCAATCCCAACCGATTCGTCATCAACATAAAGTTCATCATAAAGAACCTTGAATTTATCGCCTTTGTACAACCCGAAGAAATCGACAGCCCAGGCAAAAACTTCTGAAAGGTCGAGAGCCAGAACGGGTTTGAGGTTGTAATCGTACATGGCTTCCCATAATGAGGAGTTTATTTCAGCTTCGCTGAGTTTGGTAATGGCAACAATGTCTTTCTGTTCCGATTTAACGGTTAAGGAATCGGTAAGGTGAAAAACTATGTAATCGGTATAGGAATGCTCGTAAACAATAAACTCAAGGGTGGCAAGTGAATCACGACGGGTGAAGGTTTTGTAAGTATTTCCGGCCTTTATTGAACGGATATTAAAAACCCCTCTCGTTTTTTCGGGTAGCTGCTGAATTATATCGTTGCTAATTCCCAGCGAAGCCATTATGCTTCCAAGGGTTTGGTTTCGTTTTACCGAAAAAGTTTCGATGTAAAACGAGTCCGCAGGAATGCCATACTCATACACCCTTTTTTGGTTGGAGCTGTGGGGGGTGCTATTTTCTGAAGAGGGTTGGATATAGAAGTAGGAGGTTTGTATGTAGAAGTGGACAAGCGCCAGGGAGAGCAGTGCAAGTAGAATTGAAAGCAGGGTATTCTTCATTTCGATACAATTCGTTTTGTGGGTGTGTATTTAGTGCAAAAAAAGGAAAATTAGGAGGAACCTCCTAACTTTTTAAACTATTTTAAAGAGAACCTCGCTGACAGGTTAAGATCGAATTCTCTCAAACCCCCTACCGTAAACTCCCATTACATTGGCGACTGAAATGAACGCATCGGTGTCAACCTCTTTTATTAACCTGTATATGTCGTTGGCTTCGTGCTTACGAACGAGGGTAATTACCACTTTTTGATTTTCCTGTGAGTACCAGCCAACCCCATCGATAACGGTAACGCCTCGGTTCATTTCCTTTGTAATCCGGTCGGCAATTTCTTTGTAACTTTTTGAGAAAATAAACATTTGAACCGATTGTCGGCTGCCAGAAAGTACCATATCGATTGCGTATGCAGTAATTGCCATTGCAACGTACCCGTACACTATGGTTTCAATTCGTTTAACGGGAACCAGCTCGGTGAGCACGAGGAACGATGACCCGATGATAAACACATCGCAAAGAAGGATTACCCTACCGGGACTGATGTTGCGGTACTTGTTGATAATCATTGCAATAATATCGGTTCCGCCGGTGCTTCCACCCTGAGTAAAAATAATTCCTAGGCCAACACCTGCTAGAATACCTCCAATTATTGCTGAAAGGAATTTATCCTCAACAATAGGAATTTGAATTAATGGCTGGAGAATTGACAGTAAAAAAGCTCCCGTTACAACACCAAAAATGGTTTTTACACCGAAACTGGCGCCAAGCATTTTTATAGCAACCAGAATTAATCCGATATTAATAATAAAGTATGTGTAACCAACCGGAAATCCTGTTGCGTAGTATACCAAAGCACCGATACCGGAAACTCCACCTCCGGTAATTTTGTGTGGAAGGAGAAAAGCTGTCCACGAAAGGGCGTAAAGAAATAACCCGAAAACAATAATTGAATATGTGCGGGTGGTTTTAAAGATGGTTTTAAAGGTCATAGATTGGGTTTGATTAATTCTATAAAAATCCGAGTTCTAGCAGCGCTTCGTCGCTCATCATGCTTTTGTCCCAAGGAGGATCAAAAGTTAAATTTATTATTACCTCCGAAACGCCTTCAACCTCACCAACCCTATCATTCACTTCCTGCAGCAGCTGGTCGGCCATTGGACAATTCGGAGCGGTTAGGGTCATTTTTACGGTTGTTTTCCCATCGTCCTCCACATCAACCTCGTATATTAGGCCAAGATCGTAGATGTTTACCGGAATTTCGGGGTCGAAAACGTTCTTTAGAACTGTTACTATGTTGGCCTCAATGGCCAAAATATCAAGTGGACTTCCCATTTTTATATAGGTATATTTTTTACTTTAATAACAATGCTACACACAAACTGTTTATTTCCCTTCAAGTTTTGCTTGATATGCCAGCGCGTAAAGTTTCATTTGCTTCATCATTGCCAGAAGCCCGTTGGAACGGGTAGGCGAGAGGTTCTCTTTCAGTCCAATTTTATCGATAAAGAATAAATCAGCATCGATAATATCCTTTGGAGATTGGCCGTTTAAAACCCGAATTAGTAGAGCAACAATCCCTTTTGTAATGATTGCGTCGCTATCGGCAGTGAAGAAGATTTTTCCATCGTTCAGCTCAGCATCAACCCAAACCTTGCTTTGGCAACCTTTAATAAGGTGTTGTTCGGAACGCTTCTTTTCGTCCATAGGTTTTAGCTCGCTACCAATGTCAATGAGCTGCTGGTAGCGATCCATCCAGTCGTCGAAAATGCTGAACTCCTCAACTATTTGGTTTTGAACTTGATCAATAGTCATGATTTCTACATTTATTTTTGCAAATATAACGTAAAGATACTTATCACTGAAATAATTTTAATCATCTGTAATTTAAATCAATATGAATTATTTTTGAATAATTCTTAATATATGACTATAAATATAGTTATATAATTAAAAATATAGTTATATTTGCATCATGACAGAATTGACAAAAGCGGAAGAACAAGTAATGCAGTACCTTTGGAAGTTAGGGAAAGGTTTTCTGAAAGATATAGTTGACCAGTTTCCACAGCCAAAACCTGCCTACACAACCGTTTCGACGGTAATTAGGGTTCTTGTAAAAAAGGGAGCGATAGGTTTTAATACTTACGGAAAAATACATGAGTACTATCCCTTGATTAGCAAGAGCGAATACTTTAGGAGCCAGATGAAAAGTTTGGTTAGTAACTTTTTTAATGGTTCAACCACCAGCTTCGTTTCGGCGTTTACCGAAACTGAAAATCTTAGCATTTCAGAGCTCGAAAAGATTAAAAAGGTGATTGAGAGCAAAATAAAAGAGAAGGACAAAAATAATGGATAGTATACTTATATACCTTATAAAAGTTAGCGCTGTTCAGGTAGTGCTTTACGTTTTCTACTTTGCGCTATTCAGAACTAACACGTTGCATGGATTAAACAGAGCAACGCTGCTATCCATTTTGCCTTTTTCGTTACTAGCACCGGCAATCAACCTGAATCTTTTTGTATCGAAAAATGTAGAAACCCTTGAAAAAATAAAGGGAACTTTTGTTGAATTTACTGTAGTTTTTCCTGAGTTTATTGAAGGAAATTCCGGCGGATTGTCGAGCACAAATGTGAACTTACTGTTAGTTGCGTACCTGTCTGTATGCGCGTTTTTATTGGTTCGGTTTGCATTTCAGCTAGCTAAAATCGTGAGATTGAAGAAAGATTCGTTGCAATACAACTATGGTAAATTTAGCTTCGTGATTTCAAACAGAGCGATGTCTCCTTTCACTTTCTTTAGCTGGATTTTTATCCCGGCAAAGATGGTAGAATCGGAGGAGTTTAATATGGTAAAGGATCACGAAACTGTTCATGCAGCCATGCTGCATACGCTCGATTTGATTGTAGTAGAGCTATACTGCATACTTTTATGGTTTAACCCTTTTGTCTACCTGTTCAGAAAGTCGCTCAAGAATGTTCACGAGTTCACGGCTGATAGCAGCGCAATAAAAAGTTCTTCCGCAAAAGACGAGTATCTGAGGCTGCTGCTTGCCTGTACTGATAGCTGTAATATTCTGGGACTTACAAATCCTTTTTATTACCAATCCTTAAAAAACAGAGTTGAAATGATCACAAAAAATAAAACACCCAAAAGTCGAAAACTTGGATACATGATTTACCTAGTGCTGGTGGCGCTAGTGTTTCAGGCATTTTCGTTTAGTGCTAAAGACAAATCATTGCTAGTTCAAAACAATGAGGTTGCTGTTGTTGCTGAATTACCCTCGATAAAACCTTTAGATAAAATTTCAGTTTCCGTTGATTTTGGTGTAACCTTTTTAAATCCTTTTACCAAGAAAGAGGTTACACATAACGGAATTGATTTCAGGGCGCCACTTGGAACTCCGGTTAAAGCAACTGCAAACGGAGTTGTGGCAAAAGCAATGGAGAAAGGGAACTGGGGAAATTTGGTTGTAATTCAGCATGGCGAAGAACACCAAACCTGGTATGCGCATCTTAATGAATATATTGTTAAAGAAGGCGATACTGTAAAAAAAGGTCAGGTGATTGGCTATGTTGGAAATAGCGGGCAATCCACTGGTCCACATCTTCATTACATGGTAATGAAAAATGGCGAAGCAGTAAATCCGAACGATTATTTTAAAGAGTAGCAGGAAATTTATAAGCTAAATACAACGGCAAGTTTTGCTGATTGTATTTAGCTTTTTTGTTTTGCTAGGCAAACATCATTTTTACCCGTTTCACACCTTCAACCAGCTGATCGATTTCTTCTTTGGTATTATAGAATGCCAGCGAAGCGCGGATAGTTCCATCGATCCCGAAGTGAGCCATAACAGGTTCGGTGCAGTGGGTTCCGGTGCGAACGGCAACGCCCATTTTGTCGAGGATCATTCCGGCATCGTATGGGTGAACATTCTCAATGAGGAATGAAATGATTGCGGCCTTTTCCTTTGCGTTTCCGTAAATTTTTACTCCATCAACAGAAAGTAGCTGTTGGGTTGCGTAGCGGAGGATTTCGTCTTCGTAGTTTGTAGCCTCTTCAATACCAACTGATTGGTAATATTTTATCGCAGCAGCCAAACCGGCAGCGCCGATGTAGTTTGCAGTTCCTGCTTCGAATTTGAAAGGTAACTCGTTGTAAACTGTTTTTTCGAAAGAAACGGATGCAATCATATCGCCACCGCCCTGCCATGGCGGCATTTTTTCGAGAATTTCTTCCTTGGCGTAAAGAACTCCGATTCCAGTTGGGCCGTAAATTTTATGACCCGAAAAGGCGTAAAAATCTGCATCCAAATCCTGAATATCAATTACTCCATGTTTCACGCCCTGCGCTCCGTCAACCAAAACTTTTACTCCCATTGCATGCGCTTTGGAAATAATTTTTTTAATGGGATTTATGGTTCCAAGTGAGTTTGAAACGTGGTTTACGGCAATAATTCGGGTTTTTTCTGTGATTAGTTCTTCTAACTTTTCAAGAATTAACTCGCCTTTATCATTGAATGGTAAAACTTTTAGCTTCGCATTTTTCCTCTCGCAAATCAGCTGCCAGGGAACAATGTTAGAGTGGTGTTCCATTTCGGAAACAATCACCTCATCGCCTTCGTTAATAAATGCTTCGCCAAACGAGTGGGCAACCAAGTTTATGCTGGCGGTTGCGCCAGAAGTGAATATAATCTCTTTGGAACTCTTTGCGTTGATAAATTCCCTTACCGTTTCACGGGCATTTTCGTATGCTTGTGTCGATTCTTCGCTAAGTTTATGTACACCACGGTGAATATTAGCATTTATCCGGTTGTGAAAATAATCGATGGTATCGAGAACACATTTTGGTTTTTGTGTGGTTGCACCGTTATCGAAGTAAACCAAAGGTTTTCCGTAAATCTGCTGATTAAGAATAGGGAAATCGGAGCGTATTTTGCTAACGTTGAATGACATAATTTGTTTTTTAGCAGCAATGCATAGGACAGCTATGGCAGCGAGAAAGTTCGCCACGTAGGCGCTTATTCACCAGCTCGTCGATTCGAATGCGTAAAGGATCGATTTTAATTTTTCCAACCACATCGTGAGCAAAACCAAACATCAAAAGAAGTTTGGCCTCACGCTCACCAATCCCGCGCGATTGCATGTAGAACTTGGCATCCATATCGAGCTGGCCAACGGTTGCGCCATGGCTACACTTCACATCATCAGCATATATTTCGAGTTGAGGTTTTGTATGCATGCGAGCATCAGCAGTCAGAAGCAAATTGTTGTTGCTTTGGAATGCCTGGGTTTGCTGCGCATCCTTACGAACAAGGATTCTTCCGTTGAATGCGCCGGTTGCCTGGTCGTCGAGAATAGCCTTGTAAAGCTCGTTGCTGTTGCAGTTGGGTTTAGCGTGATCGATGAAAGAGTACATATCGTTATGCTGGTTTCGGTCAGCCAAGGCCAATCCGTAAGTATGATTTTCACAACCCTCATCGTTTAGTAGAATGTGGATGTTATTTCGAATTACACCGCCATGAAGCGATACGGAGTTGGTTGAAAGTACCGAGTCGCGTTCCTGGTTTCCGAAAAGGTGGGAAAACTGGATAGAATCGTTATGCTGGTTCTGCATGGCAACGAAATCGATGTTGGCACCACGGTTTGTAAAAACTTCAGTAACCACATTCGAGAGGAACTGTGAGGGTGAAAGCGTGTGGTCGCAAATTACTACGTTGGCTTGAGCGTTTTCCTCGGCAACAATAAGGTTACGGTACTGAACCAGCTGGTTCTCATCGCTCATTAGCAGGTTGATAATTTGGATTGGCTTTTCAAGAACAACCCCTTTGGGAATGTAAACGAAAACGCCATCCTGAGCGAACGCAGTGTTAAGGGCAACCAGCCCGTCCTCGTCGTTGTTAGCAAGCGTGTTGTAGTATTTAGAAACCACGTTGGGATACTTTTTGGCCGCTTCGGCCAGGCTCCCGATAATAACACCGTGCTCAATTTCCATCAAAAAATCCGGGTTGTTGAGGTAGAACCCGTTGAGTGTAAGGGCAAGGTGAGTATCGAGCGATGGAATATCGCAGCGGAAAATATCGTCAACGTTGAAGTTAATGCATTTGGGTGTAAAGTACTTCTCGAAGTCGCTGCGGAATAGCGGTTCTACTTTAAGGTACTTATACTTCTCGTTTTTTGGGCCGGGAAAGCCGAGCAGCTTAAAGTTCTCGATGGCCTCCTGCCTAGCATGATTGAGAACATCGGCTGAGTTCTCGGTAATTAAATCGAGATTATCGAGATAAAGATTTATAAACTCTTCTTTCTGAGCAATGGTGGTTGCGTTCATAACAATTCGTTTACAGTTAACGAAAGTTCAACAATTGTTGGACTCACGTTTAAACTTCCTCAGTATTTTTAATCCAGTCGTAACCTTTCTCCTCAAGTTCAAGGGCAAGCTCCTTGCCTCCGGTTTTAACAATCCGGCCGTTGTAGAGTATGTGAACAAAATCGGGGACGATGTAATCGAGCAGGCGCTGGTAGTGAGTAATAACGATTGTAGCGTTGTCGGGGGTTTTTAGCTTGTTAACGCCGTTTGCCACAATGCGAAGCGCGTCGATATCGAGGCCCGAGTCGGTTTCATCTAGAATTGCCAGCTTGGGTTCGAGCATGGCCATCTGGAAAATTTCGTTCTTCTTTTTTTCTCCTCCGGAGAAACCCTCGTTCACGGCACGGTTGGTGAGTGCAGCATCAATTTCAACCAATTCCTTGCGCTCGCGCATAAGCTTCAGGAAATCGGATGCAGAAAGCGGGTCGAGCCCTTTGTGCTTGCGATGCTCGTTGAGAGCAGTTTTCATAAAGTTAACCATGCTAACACCAGGAATTTCAACGGGATACTGAAAACTTAAAAAAAGCCCTTCGCGCGAGCGCTCCTCGGGCGAAAGGTCGAAAATATTTTTTCCGTTGAACTGAATTTCACCGTGGGTAACCTCGAAAATATCGCGTCCGGTAAGAACGGCGCTTAATGTACTTTTACCAGAACCGTTAGGTCCCATAATGGCGTGTATTTCACCGGCTTTTACTTCAAGGTTAATGCCTTTCAGAATTTTGTTTCCATTAATACCGGCGTGTAAATCTTTAATTTTAAGCATACTGTATGTTGTTTCGTATTTTCAATTTATTCGTTTAACCTACGCTGCCTTCGAGGCTAATTTGAAGTAGCTTTTGCGCTTCAACAGCAAATTCCATGGGGAGCTTATTTAAAACTTCTTTTGCATAGCCGTTGATTATAAGCGCGACAGCATCTTCCGTGGAAATTCCTCGCTGGTTGCAGTAGAAAATTTGGTCCTCTCCAATTTTTGAAGTGGTTGCCTCGTGCTCCACAACTGCCGATGGGTTGTCAACTTCAATGTAAGGGAAGGTATGTGCTCCGCACTTATCGCCTAGTAGTAAAGAGTCGCACTGTGAGAAATTGCGAGAGTTTTCGGCATTCTTAACAACTTTCACCAATCCGCGGTAGCTGTTGTTGCTAACTCCGGCAGAAATTCCTTTCGACACAATTCGGCTGCGAGTGTTCTTCCCAATGTGAATCATTTTGGTTCCGGTGTCGGCTTGCTGGTGGTTGTTGGTAACAGCAACGGAGTAGAATTCACCGTATGAGTTGTCGCCCATCAAAATGCAACTTGGATATTTCCAAGTGATGGCAGAACCTGTTTCAACCTGAGTCCACGAAATTTTGCTGTTTTTACCTTTGCAAATACCTCGCTTGGTTACAAAGTTGTAAATTCCACCTTTCCCATTCTTATCGCCAGGATACCAGTTCTGAACGGTTGAATATTTCACCTCGGCATTCTCCATTGTTACAATTTCTACCACTGCTGCGTGTAGTTGGTTCTCGTCGCGCTGGGGTGCGGTGCATCCTTCGAGGTAGGATACGTAGCTGTTGTCGTCGGCAACAATGAGCGTACGCTCAAACTGTCCGGTGTTTGCAGCGTTAATGCGGAAGTAGGTGCTAAGCTCCATGGGGCAACGTACACCCTTTGGGATGTAGCAGAAGCTACCGTCGCTGAATACGGCTGAGTTAAGCGCTGCAAAGAAATTGTCGGTAACCGGAACCACAGAGGCGAGGTACTTTTTTACCAAATCGGGGTGTTCCCGAATGGCTTCGCTCATGGAGCAGAAAATAATTCCTTGCTCTGCCAGGGTTTCGCGGAAAGTGGTTTTAACCGAAATGCTGTCCATTACTGCATCAACGGCAACGCCTGTAAGAAGTTTCTGCTCCTCAAGCGGAATGCCCAGCTTGTTGAAGGTGTCGAGCAGCTCGGGGTCAACCTCGTCTAAGCTGTTCAGCGTAGGTTTCTGCTTGGGTGCAGCGTAGTATATCACATCTTGAAAATCGATTTCGGGAATGTTAAGGTGAGCCCACTGGGGCATTTCGAGGGTTTGCCAGTGCCTGAATGCCTTTAAGCGAAACTCAAGCATCCATTCGGGTTCGCCTTTTTTCTCAGAGATTAGCCGCACAACATCTTCGCTAAGCCCTTTGGGGATTGTTTCGGTTTCGATGTTGGTAACAAATCCGTACTTATAATCCTGGCTGGTTACTTCGTCGAGTATTTTATCTTGATCGTTAGCCATTTATGGTTTTAATTTAGTGCTGTTTGTGTTTTACCAACAGAATACTACGGAAAAAGTTTAGTGATTTGTTAGGTACGAAACAGCTAAAATTGAATTAATCTAAATAAACCACAAATTTACGTACTTTATAAATAAAGTGATTATAATTTTTAAACTTTTACGAGTTGATATAAGTCAACTCAGAGTTTGATGTAAAAGGGTACTTGCTTGAAGGTGAAAGTTTTTATTTCGGCAGTAAGTTGCTTTTTATATAGCCATCTAAAAGCAAGTAGTATATCGCTGGAGGTTATGAGGTTGAAAATGTAATAAATGTTTTATTGGGTTTTACTCCAGGTTCATGTGGCCTAGGTTTTTTAACAGAAAGTACTTTAGGGCCAAAAAGGTGGCTTTTCCGTTGTACCGCCAGCTTTGGTACAGTCGAAACAGTCTTGGTTTGCCCACCAAAAACCACCATCTTGATGAAGAAAATAGACTGGGTATTCGTCGGGGGTGAAAATATCCAACGTGTAATCTACTATATATAGAGTGCATTTATTATATAAGTCAAATCGCAAGTTTTCGATATCGGAAAAGAAAACTCGGGTTGATTTTACCGATGAAGCTCCGAAGAATCCAAGGATTTTCACATTTGGGGCGTTTGTGGAGTAAAGATTTCCTGTGATAGAAATAGGTTGAGTATCAAACAGCCCTCCTTGTTCCGATGTGTTAACACGAAGCTGTTCAAGGTAGTTGAAATATGACTCGCTAAGAGCATGTTGAGTAACCTTTAAGCTGTACATGTACATTAACCTTTGTGTATGGTTGTCAACGAAATGAAGTTTATATCCCAGAAATCTGTTCTCTTGTAGCCCTTTGGTAGAAAGGGTGTAGATGTTTAGAATTGGGTTTGTTGCCCAACAGTAAAATCGGGAGTAATCTGGTTGTGGCAGCCAAACCATCCATCCAATGTAGTAATACCTAATAGGATAGGATGCTCGGTACTCGTAGGTTTCTTCAATTTCCCAACGGAAAAACCGGTCGAAACTTTCGTCGGCCTGAAGATCGATCATAAACTGGATACCTTTTTCGAAGTACAAAGGATCTGTAGTGGGGATATCTACCCTTTCGTAGTATATGTTTGCAATTTCTGGACAAGGTTTAAGGTAGTCAAACTCCGACTCAATTTCAATACCTTCAGGTGTATGAACGCTAACTTTAAATCCTTTTCCTATGGAGAGGTACTCTTCACCAATCCAAATCGGGTACTCTCCATTCTCTCCTATAGAATCACAGAGAAATACGTTACTTTCTGTATCGGTAATTTTAACAACACAGTTTGATACTGGGATAAATTTTGGATTCACTATGGGTGATGATTTTGAAACCCTAACTATATGGTAACCAGGCATTGATGTAACCCGTCCGGAAACAACGTAAGTGTCAACCGTTTCGCTAATATCTTTTGGGCGGTATGGTTCGATACACCCAGAAATAGCAAAAGTTAGAAGAAAGAAAACTAGCCTATTCGAGGTTTTCTGTATGGAAGGATCTCGAAGTTTCGACTGAATCCAATTTATGCAAGATTTTTTTCCAACAAACATTCTTAAGGTATTCGGGTTTGTTAAGTAATAGTTTTTGTTAATAAAAATGGCAACACAAGAGTGCCTTTAACGTGGTGGCTGGTAATTTCATTGAAATTATAACATTCCCACTTTTTTTAAACTCATAATAAATACGAATAGTTGCCTATAAGTGAATGAATTTTGGAATGCGATGAAGTTACCTCCCTAACTTCTACTTATAATAAATTTACTTAAATATACATAAAGCGTAAATGCGAATGCAAATCATAAAAAGGCTGAACATAGACGGAGTCCGATTGCTGTTTCTCCTGCTATTTTATTGTGATGTTTTTTGAGCAATGGAAAAATTTCCCATCCTGTCCAAGTCCTCGCAGCAGAATCGTGTACTCTCCAGGAGTATCAGGGGTTGAAAATGGGATGGTGCTATTCCTATTAATTAAATCGGAAGCGTTACCAATCCAAAGAACGGTATTTTTGGTATCAGGTATATTTACAGGAAGCTCTTCGTTTGTTATTGTTTGAACTGAATCAGGCGAGAAGAAGTCGAATTCGAGGAACATATCGGTTGGAGGAAGGTCAACCCCCGCCATATCGCCCTTTTTTGAGAAGAAACTTAATATTCCGCCAAATATCATTTCGCCTTTGTAGTAGGGTTTGGTAATAATTTCGATTCGGGAAATCAGGCTTGGATTTAGCGAAAGAATACTTTCAGCTTTGGTTACAGCAACCAAATCGATTAGAACAAGGGGTTTGTAAATTTGCATTTCAGGAGCTTCTCCATAAATTCTAAAGGTAGGATTTCCCTCATTGTCCTTTCGAACGGAAACATCTGGGTAAAGCTCATGAAAGTATTCCTCAATAGAAAGGAGGTTAATATAATCATCTAGGAGTAGCGTATAGTCAGAAGTTCCGTAGAATAGTGTTGAACAAACTGGCAAGGTTTGGTTGCTTGGAATAACTTCATTTGTTGAATGGTAGCTGCTTTGAATTTCCATATTATAAACCATTTTTTGAACAGCTTCTCGTTCGTTTGCGGAGAGGTCAAATGGAGGAGCATGAAAACGTAAACTCCTTGAGCAGTAATCGTTATCAATCTTTATCGAAGCGTTACTTTTATCTTCAATCCCAATATAGAGTTCATGTTTCCCTTCTAAAAAAGGCATGTTAAAGTTGAAGCTCCCTAATGAGTCGGTAAGCACTGAAATAAAATCTGATGCAGCTCCAAGCAGCGAAAGGTTCACCTTGGTGTATGGCAAAGGTAGCGATGATTTAACATCGTAAACTTTCCCTGAAATGATAATTCCTTTTGATTCATTGGAGTAAAAAGATGCTTCTTCGTGGTTAAGATTGGTTGGTTTCCTTGAGTCAAAATGGTTATTTATGCTTGCTCTGGGGGCAATTGAGATATTTGCCCATTTAACTTCGGCTGAATTATTTTTGCTTACTATGAAGGATGCTTTCTCGTGCAAGCTGTAATCCTCTTTTTTAGTTACAATGTTGAATGGGCAATACGGCTCTGTAACGGGTGATGCTTTGGTACTATCATCTGTAGCGTTGATATGTGAGTTGTTTTGAACCTCCTGCCGATAAGGGTTTATAATTTTTACTGAAGAAAAGAAATACTCAGTAACACTGAAGTTTCTCATCCATTTTGTGTACGCTTTAAGGTAGTAATTCCCTGTAATAACATCTGAAGGAATGGCAAATGAACCACTTGCCGCTTGATTTTCAACGGAGTATTTGCCTGAAACAATACGTTGCCCCTCGGATGAGATGAGCTCAATGTATACAACATTGCTAGTTTGTTTAGCCTTATCCTCATTACTAATATGTACAGCAAACCTAACTATTTCTCCTGCAACATAAATGTTCCGATCTGAACAGAGAATAACCCTATCATTTTGGCAGGTTCTTTCTTCACCCTGTGCAAAGGCAAATAGTTGTGCAAGGGAAGTATAAATAAGGAGACCAATATATTTAAACCTATTCATGAGTTCTAGTTATGGCAAAAATGTTGGTTTTTCAGTTGTACCGCCTGCCTCAGTGCAATCGAAACATCCCCTGTTTGCCCACCAAAGGGCATTGTTTTCAATAACAAGGTAGACAGGGTATTCCTCCGGTTCGTAGAGGTCTAGTCTGTAGTCAACTATTGTGAGACTGCACCTATCGTACAGGTCATCAAAGTCAAGGTTTTCAACATTGGAAAAGAATAGCCTTTTTGACCTTACCGAAGATGCCCCAAAAAAACCTAGCACTTTCAGATTCGGGTAATTAGTTGAGGTTAGGTTTCCTGTAATGCTTATTGGTTGAGTGTCAAACAAACCACCTTGTTCAGAAGAGTTAACGCGAAGTTGTTCGAGGTAATTGAAGAATGATTCGCTAAGGGCATGCTGCGTAATTTTTATACTATAAATATACATCAACCGTTGAGTGTGGTTATCAACGAAGTGTAGTTTATATCCTAGAAATTTATTTTCTGAAAGACCTTTTGTTGAGAGGGTATATATATTACGGATGGGGTTTGTTGCCCAACAGTAAAAGAGGGAATAATCGGCTATTGGGAGTATAAAAAGCGAGCCAGCATAGTAGCATGTAATGGGGTAGGATGCATGATACTCGTAGGTTTCTTCAATTTCCCATCGGAAGAAGCGGTCGTAGCTGTCGTCTGCCAGAAGGTCAACCTTAAACTGGATTCCCTTCTCGAAATACAGAGGATCGGTAGTTGGGATATCTACCCTTTCGTAGTATACATTTGAAATTTCAGGACAGGGTTTCAGGTAATCAAACTCCGACTCAATTTCAACTCCTTCGGGGGTGTGGATGTTCACTTTAAAGCCTTTCCCAATGCTGAGGTGCTCCTCTCCAATCCAAATGGGGTACTCTCCATTTTCTCCAGTTGAGTTACAGGGAAACACGTTGTTATCAGTGTCGATTACTTCTACCATGCAGTTTGAAACGGGGATGTACCTAGGGTTGCTGATGGATGAAGCTTTTGAAACCCTAATGGTGTGATAGCCAGGAGAGGATGTTACTTGTCCGGAAACAACATAGGTGTCAATCGCCTCATCAATTTCCTTTGGGTAGTATGATTCGATGCACCCTGAAAGAGTGAAAGCGAGCAAAAAGATTAGTATATTCTTAGTCTGCGGCATAATTTCCGAGTTTAAATACCCAGGTTGCGGTTAAAATGGGAGTGCCTATAATCGAGTACTTATAGCCTTTAATTCTGCCATCTTCAGTTTTAAAGTATATTGAGAACGGATTTTTTCGCCCTGTTAGGTTGTAAACACCCAGAACCCAAGAGCTGTGAAACATCTTTTTCCGTTTTAGGTTCCCCTCAATTGAGAGGGATAAATCCATCCGAAAGTAATCTGGAATTCGAAACTCGTTACGTTTGGAGTAGTCGATGATTGGAACCCCGTTAACGTAGTAAACAGAAATGGGGTAAGTGATTGGACGTCCTTGCTGGTATGTGGTTGAAGAGGATATGTTTAGCCGTCTTGAGAACCGGTAATTTGCAACAATATTGAGGACATGGGGGATATCATAGTTTGATGGGAATGGTTCACCCTGGTTTATCCTCATCCAGAACTCTTCCCCGTTAACTTCAACGATGGATCTTGAGAAAGTGTAGGCAATCCAGCCATTTAACCTTCCTGCTGTTTTCCGAACCATTAACTCCACGCCGTATGAAGTTTGACTTCCCTGAAGAACCATTGATTCAACGTTTGGTGTTTCAATAAAATTTGCACCATCCTTAAATTCAGTGGTATTGCCAATTAGCTTTGCAAATGTTTCAGCGGAAACCTCCATTGATAGCTTTGGAAAGTTTCGGAAAACGCCCAATGAGATTTGATTCCCAACGGTTGGTTTTAAATGGTAATCGGCTAGTTTCCACTGGGCGTTCGGTGATATGGTTATGGTATTATTTAGCATGAAAAGATTTTGCCTTGATTGGTTGAACGCCAGTTTGATGGAGCCCCTCGCATCGGTTATAAAATTTATTGACGCCCTTAACTCAGGCCCGTGATACCATTTTATTGGTTGGAGATTGTTGAAGTGAATTGTGTCGACAACGTACCTGCTATCCATTGGCAAATTTGGCTGATAAGTGAAAACATCCCGCTCGCCCAGGGGGGCGAAAAAGTTGTATCGCACACCAAGGTATAGGTTTAGCCAGGAGGTAGGATCGTAGGTGTCGGAAATGAAGGCAGAACCTTCAAACCCTTTCTCGTTCCCTAAATTAACTGGCATACGGATTGATTCGCTAGAGTAGGGGGTTACTATCCCACGATCCAGGTTGTAACCAATCAACGAAACTCCAGTTTCAATGCTGTTCTTGTCGTTCAGTAAGTATGACAAGTTTCCTCTTGTTTCGTAGTGTGAAATGCTGTAGTTGTGTTCATACGAAAGGGAGGGTGTGTTGGTGTCGATTGTGCCAAACGCATACTGTGAAAAAATTGTGGCAACCTCTGAGTGTACAGATGGGGAGTAGAAGTGTTTCCATTCTATTGATGCGCCTAGGTTTGAGTAGTTGTATTGGTTAATATCTGAGAGTTTGAACTTGTCGGTGCTGAAGTAACCAAAAACTGAAAGCTGATTGCTTGAGTTGAAGTCGAAATTTGTGGCAAATGCAAAATCGCTGAATTTGGCGTTGCTATTCCTGATGGTTGGATCCTCAATTCGTGATAAAATCCAGTCAGAGTATGAGGAGCGAAGGCTAAGTAGAAATGATGATGTGTCTTTAATAAAGGGCCCTTCAACGGTAAGGCTAGATGTGATTGGGTTTAGCCCTCCTCGGATACTAAAGTGTTTTCGGTTTCCTTGCCGTGCAAGAATGTCAAATACTGATGAAATTCTTCCTCCGAACTCTGCAGGTATATGTCCTTTGTATATCGAAAAATCTTTCACAATATCTGGGTTAAATGCTGGGAAGAACCCAAATACATGCGATGTGTTATAGATTGGGATTTTATTTATGTAAAATCCATTCTGATCGTAGCTTCCTCCTCTCACATTTATTCCCGATGTTCCTTCGCCAACGCTTACAATGCCGGGTAAAAGTTCAGAAACTTTTATAATATCACGTTCACCCATCATAGTGGGAAGCTCCTTGATTGTTTTGAGAGGAATGCGTTCCAATCCTGCATCGCGGGTAACAATATTCATCGACTTATCGCCATAAACAACAACCTCATCGAGCTGGAGAATAGATTTCTCCATGTTTACTGTGAACTCACCGTCGGATAGAATATTTATTAGGTAGTTGGCCCTTTTTTGTCCTAAACAATCAAATCTTGCATTGTATTTTCCCGGGGTAATTGCCATTGTAAAGGAACCATTGTAGTCCGAGGCAGCGCCAATTCCATTCTCTTCGATATACATCGTTGCTCCAATCAGGGGTTCTCCTGTACTTTCATCTTTTATTGTTCCTCTAATCTTTGCTTTTACATTGCTTTTTGCCTTCGCTTTTGAACCAACAGTTATGGTTCTAATCGCATCGGGGCGTCTTCCGGTGAGGTACTTTTTTTCGGTTTCGGTGAAAAAATTTTGGTTGGTATCAACTTCCTGTTCTTGAATGACTTTTGTTGTATAGTGTGGAATTTGTGTGAAATTGAACCCTGCATCGGTGATAATTATGCTCTCGTTCCACCAAATTGCTTTGAGGCCATACGGGGATAGAACTGTATTAAACACATCAAGAATGTAGAGGCTGTCTGCAATAACATTTACCTCAATGTTACGTGTTTTTTCATTTAGGTAGAATACTTTAACGTTAGTTTTAGCAGTAACTTCCCGAGTAAAGTTTTCGAATGAAAACCCTTGTGTACTGCAAGAGAATTTCAGGCTATCATTCTGACCAAATAGTAGGCTATAAAAGGATGTAAGAAGTAATAAAACGAAAAATCTTTTCACTTTAAATAAATGATTTACAATGCTTAATTACTTTTTCGAGGCTTATGTCGTTAACTTTCTTAACTTTAATTCTATTTTGTCTCAAGTATTTTCTTACTATTTTTTCGTTCTCCTTTCCAAAGGCTCTGGCAAAGCTTCTGTTCCCATTAAACTTAATTTTTTCACCATTGATTATCAGGTAACTTCCCTTAATTGGTTCTGAGAATTTGTACATGCCGTTGGAAGCATTAAGCGTGAGTGTCTTTTCCCACTCAAAAACTATTGAAATTCCTTCACCATCAATTTTTTGAGTAATCTTTCTTTTTCCATCGGCATTTTCAACTAGTTCAAATTTCATGGAGCCTATTGTGAAGCTAGTTAACCAGGCGTCAGATACAATAATTATTTTTTCGGCATCAAACTGATCTCTAAACTTGAGCAGCAAAACTTGATTGTAAATATCGTATCTAAGAAGTTGGTTGTGGTATGTTTTCCCCTTGATACACATAGTACCACGCTCAAAACCTTGCCCATTTAAGTATTGGTGACCCTCAACGTTGTATACAAAAAAAGTGTACTGTTTACCGTTTATTATTGTCGGATCAAGGGGCTCAAACATTTTAAAATTATTCGATTCAGCCCATACGTTAGCGGTAGAAAGCACAAAAAGAATTGCACTTAGAATGGAGGTTCTAATTGTGGTTGTTTTTATTGAATACTTTATTA
>ERZ795053.431-NODE-431-length-53712-cov-6.099446_pt1 | contig 53712 bp, 38 predicted proteins | sample MGYA00375137_ERZ795053 | MGnify/ENA primary metagenome ERZ795053 (study PRJEB30182, sample SAMN05720284) | activated sludge metagenome | isolation source: Anaerobic digester | place: Hong Kong | collected 2014-12-17 ...
ATCGACGAAACTCGACCCAACACTCGACACTTGTGTAGATACTATTGGCTTCAGCAGTGGGGGCGCGACGATGCGAATGTGACGGATGCGCTCGCACGTCGAATGACAGCGCGTGGGCGATTCCGGTTGAGTCTTGTATGGTGGCAGCCTCCCGGTGGTTTGCCGGGGTGATTGGTGGTCGGCCTCGGCCAGCATTGTCGATGGACTGTTGAAATTCGAGGTTGCGGGCGGGAGGCGCCCCCCTTACGACCAGCAATCGTGGTGGGCATGGTCCACCCTATGGACTCACGTTCACATGTCTTCCGATCAACCTGATGTCAACTCGGTAGACTACGCGCTCCAATTTCCCTCAAGACGCCGCCCGATTGTCTCCGTCATCACGCATCTGATGTGGATCACGATGCTCTGCATGAACGCGTACTGCTATGCGTATTACTTTCCGTTGGTCAGGCAGAGGCCGGGCGATGCGGGTTGGATACCGTACGCCGTCGCGCTCATGGAGGCGACGGCGATCGCAAGTATTTTCAACGTGCTCTGCGTGGTCCTCATTCTCAAAAGGCGGCGGCCGATCTGGCCCCTGCTGCTTTGTATCGCGTTGAGTGTGCCGTTGTGTCGTGACGCCTACCTGTGTTTCTTCTGATCGTCAGCGCGGGTGGCCCATTGCTTCAGCAGTGGGGGCGCGACGATGCGAATGTGGGGGATGCGTTCGCACGTCGAATGACAGCGCGTGGGCGTCGCCCACCCTGCGGGCGTCAGGCTCGCCTTGAGTGTCAGCCCATCAGAAATCGCGCCACGCCGAGCCAGGCGCCGGTCGCAGACACCTGGTACATCACGACGAAAATCGCGGCCATCGCCGCGAGACTGATGGCGAGCCATTTGTCAAAGCGACGGATGAAGAACGATCTCGCAATGAGCAGGAGCAGGCCGAGCGTGACTGACGAATGGACCGGTCCGAAGACGCGAAACCACGCGCTGTCGCCGAACATGTCATTCAACCAGCTGATCCGACCCATCGCGGCCGACATCGCGGCGAGCGTCGCCATCAGCATGAGCGATCGATGAATCTCCGGGCGCCTGCGCTGCCAGACCGCCAGGCCGACACCCACACCGAAGATGGAGATCGTCATCAGCGGGACATAAAGAAACTGCGGCGGTCTCATGCCGAACAGTTCGAGCTCGGGCGGATTGGCTCGGGCGGCGCCCACGCCGACGAAGCAGCCCATGACGACAAGCGCCAGCGCGAGCATCGCGCCGGCGCGGCCGAGCCGCATGTGCAGCCGGACATTTCGGCCGGCGACGAGGGCGGGCTGGACGATGAAGAGCAGCAACCAACTGAGCTGCGCGATTCCGTGAACGATGAGCAGCGCGCGAATCGGCGGCGTGAGCGGTCGATTCGGAAAGGCGCGACCATGAAAGTAGAAATCGCTGAATCCATAGAGCGTAATCGCCAGTAAAAGGACGCCGACGACTGGATAAAACAACCTGTCGGTTCCGATCCTGGCGGGGGATTTGACGGGGTTTGCGCCGAAGATGGACGGTGCGTTGAGTTGCGTCATAGTGCTTTCGTATGGGGTAAGTGCGAGGCCGATGGCGAGTGTCATTCGCGAGCGAGGTCGCGGATTATATCGCGATGGCGAGCGTTGCAACGGGCGCGTGAAGCCCGCCCCGGCGAAGTTTGCAGTGCCGCATTTTTGAGAGGGAAGAAGAAGGCGCGGGGAGGGATTTGTGCAAGATTTCGCGCGCTTGCTGACATGGCGCTCGCTGCGTCACTTCGGCGTCGCTCGCGATCCGAGTGGAGCAGGGTGGGCGCCTCCCGCTGGATAGCTGGAGCTGTTGCCGTTCGCTCTTGACGGTCGAATCCCGGTGGCCTTAATTGATTCGAGTTTGTGGGCGAGAGGCTGCCACTCGACATATTGCTGATTTCACGAACGTGGAGGGTTCTGCATGAAGAGTCGGGATATCAACAGGCTGCTGAAGAAGAATGTTGCCCCCAGTCTTCCTGAGTGGACGTTGCGGGGGGACTTGCTTTATTCGTGCCCTGTGGAAATGTACCTGTTCGGGTTTGCTTTCAGTGGTGACACAGTTATCCCGGGGTGCTGCCGATTGTGGGAATTCGGAATGCCGCTCTACATTCGCCCAGTTCCATACATTTACTTTACTTGGGGAGAACTCCTGGCTCACGGCAACCGAGATACGTATTTCGAGATAGGCAAACCGGATGCTGATGCTGTATTTGCCGAAGTGGTCGAGATAATTCGCAGGCGGACTTCTTCACTTCGAGCGAGGTTTGAGAGTCCGGAGGGATTCTTGCGATCGCTGGACACGCCCATTCGCTTCGTCAATCCATTCATGAGGTTGGAGGCGGAGGCCTATACAATCGCGCTGATTGGGCCAAAGCGTAGGGCATGTTCGGCATTGGACGAGCTCGTTTCAGAGATCGAGGCTAACGTGGACGATTCGATAGACGCAACATCGCCGGAGGCCCTGGATCAGGCGAAAGCCCTTCGATCATTGGCCAAGTCGTCGCACGATTCGCTGGTGGAACATCTTAGCGACACGAGAATCGCGTCGTTGCAGGCGATCAAGATTCCGACTTCCTAAGGTGAAGTAGGGTGGGCGCCGCCCGCTGGTTCGCCGGGGCGATGAATGGTCGACTTTGGCGGCGGATTCTCATTGACCTGTTGTGAACCGAGTTTGCGGGCGGGAGGCGCCCACCCTGCGGGATCGCAGGGGGCCGGCTTAACCTCTCAACCCGTTCGCCAATGCTCGATAGAACGCCAGCGGATCGATGCGCTCGGGCAGGCCGGACACCTGACCGTCTCCCAGTTCGACGATGATCCACTCGCCGGATTCTGTCATCGCGATGTCCATGGAGAAAAAGCGGCTGGGAATCGATGCGGCGATCGCGGAGAAGTCGTCCAGGTTGGGGCGGCTGTCGGGATAGGTTGTTGCATCCCAATAGGGCGCCATCGCGATCGGCTGAGCGTCGAGGAAGAAGGCGCGGAACTCCAGGTGGAGCGGGATCCCGCTCCTCGGGTGCGTTCCGATTTGTCGGAGCCGAACGAATTCGCGATAGACGAGGCCTTCGTTCAGGTCGTCATCCTGAAGCGCCAGAAAGCGACGCGTGACGCGCTCGACGTTGTCGAGATCGGCGGCCGTCGGAATAAAGCACGCCTCATCCCAGAGGTGCTTCTGCGACTTGACGTAGTCCTTGACGATCAATGGGGCGGCGCCGAACGATTTGACCAGGTTGGCAATCTTGTCACGACTGATATTGGCGTCACAAGGCTCGAAGACTGTCCTCGGTGTGCGATCGCGGATGAAGGCGTAGGAGTCCGGAAGGTAATGACACGCGCGATAGGCATCCGGGCCGTTGACGGGATGGAGACCGACGGCTGTCAGTTGATCGTGCAATCCGCCATATTCCTTCGGCTTGAGCATCCATCCGCGATAGAGCGCGGCGAGATCGTCTGACTGTGGATCGATGTCGCCGAGAGAGAACGTGACGGCGGCCGATCGGCGCAGCGCCGCGTCGCTGACCAGCGAGCAGTCGAACCCGGCGGTCCGGGCGGCGTCGAATTCCGCGGCGAAGTCGGGCTCGACCTCGCGGGGGTTCATCGGGTTGTCGGGGAAGAGGATGATCATACGGGTCGCTCAGGCTGCGAACGTGAGGGACGCCCACGCCGCGGGTGTCATAGTTTGCCGAACGCGGTCGGCTCCGAGACATGGCCGCAACGGACACACCTGCACAGGCAGGTGAACTCGTTGAACAGCGCTTCCCATTCGCGATCGAAGTCCTCGGCCAATTCGTCGATATCCCAATACGTGAAGCCAACGGTCAACTCGAACGAGTCGCCGGAACAGGACGGACAGAGAAAGGCCGACGGCGGCCCGTTTCCGGTGATCTTGGTTGATCCCGAGCCTCCTTCCAATCTGGCGACAACGGCGTGATATCCGTCGCGATTGGTGTCAAGCAGGGGAGTGACCACACAGCATTTCACGCATACAAAGGAGAGAGGGCTCACGAAAATCGCTGGTCCGCTGTACTCGGGCCGAAGGTCCTTCAGCGGATAGCCGAGCAACCGCCCGCCCTGTCCACCACATCGACACGCGATGATCCAGGCTGAGTGGGCGTTGTGATTCGGGCGATCCGGAAGGTGTGCGGGCTCGGCGTCGAAGTCCTGAATGCACGACGGTCGAGTCGCTTGAAGATACGCTTCGATCCGGTCCGCGTTCACGTATTCCGATCCTCCCCGCTGTTGTTCAGCCGGGGCCGCCTCGCGGACCGATCGCTTCGGCGGCGGGCGCCCACGCTGCAGACTTCTCTCGCGCGCCGTCGGCGCCTATGAATCATCCGGAAGTCTCGCGCCGACGGCAAACTCTCCGCCATTCTCGGATTCGAAGTAGTACACCCAATACCCATCGCCACTTCCGTAGTTGACCGGGTCGCAGACGGACTGGCCCGGTCTGATCCAACCGTCCGCCGGCGCCGCGTACCAGCTGATGAACTCTTCAGCCGAAAAGAAGTTGCCGGTTATTGTGTTGAGCGCGTAGTCGCCGCCGATTCTGCTGAACCCGGCGAACCGCGTGACCCGGATGCGCAGGTTCGAAGTGTTCTGAAATGTGGTCAAGTATTGTGAGCGCTTGCCAAACGGAACCGGAGATGGTCCGAACGTGACTCTGGCAAGGCGGCGCCCCGTCTCCAGGATGGACAGATCGAGCGTGTCCCGGCGCGGTGTCGCAGTACTTCGAACGAATTCGATTCCGGCCGGCAGGGAGCCCAGCAGGTTCTGACGATCCAGGATCTGGCCGTTCGTATAGGCGATGACAAAGGACGTAATGTCCGCGAGATTCAGAACGCGGTCATCCACACAGATCGATCGATTTCGGATCTCCGCCCGACGCCAATGCGAAGGCGCCTCCAGCGGCATCCCAATGCAGAGAAGGTAATCCCTGTCCTGTTCAAGATACGATTTCAGGCGGGCCAGCTCCACGCTCAACGCGCGCGAGCGCGGCTTTCGGCGCAACAGCGCGTATGCGACGACTAATAGCGCGACGAATGCGATGGCGACAAGGAGTGGTTTCATTCAGGCGTTTGTCTGCATGGCCAGGCCCGCGCCGGCGGCGGCGGAGTCGTGGCATTCCGGTTCACTCCGGCATTCCGCGATTCGAGATCGAAATCGAGTTGCCGGCGGGATCCTTCGCGTTGGCGAATTCGATTCCATTAGCGCTGTGAATGGACCCGAATTTCAAGCCGGTCTTAGCACACGCGGCCTTGAAGGCGGCCACATCCCTGACACCGAAGACGATTTTGATCGCCGCGCCGCTTTTCTGTGAGACCGCCGCCTGATGAAGCGCGATGTTGCATCCGGTTCCGCTGGTGAGCTCCAGCCAGCCCGGTTCATTGCTGGCGATGCGCGTCAGGTGGAAATGTCGCTCATAGAACCTGGCGACCTTCTCGATGTCCTTGACATACAGCAGCACGCGCGAAACGCTCGGCGCCGGCGGTTTTGGGGAGGCGTCTTCGTCGGGGGCACGTCGTGAGCGAGCTGGAGGCATTGGATCATCCTGTCTTGCCGGTCAGGCTGTGGTGTTGATCGCCATGGATCAGGCCATTCGTTGCCGCGATGACCACGGCGACCGATCATTCTAGCGGAGGCGCCTACTCTGCGGGCTTGATTTGTAGAGGCTGTTGCAGCTACAAACTACTGGATTGCGCGGTTTTCTGCGGTGGCGTTTGACCGGACGGGGTCTGGAGCACGTCATGTATTCACGGCCTTCATATTTCGCCACAACCCTTGCTTTGCTGCTGACGGCGTTCGCCAAGGCTGGCGCCGCCGAGGTGGACGTACTTGAGTGGCAACTAAGCTCACTGATTCGACTCAGTGGAATCGGTGAGGCCGGCGCCGGTTCGGGGATCCCATCGAACCCGTTTCAGAAGGCACATTTTTCAACCCGGGAGAATTCGACGATTCAGTCGATCTACGACGTCTCGTGGGATAGCGCCGGGCGCTTCGATTGTCTCGTTGACGTCGAAGTTCGTGATCAAGGGAATCCGTCGGGATTTTCCCGTTCAACTGGGGTCGTCTATTTCGTTCCAGGCATCGATTCCGTTCTCACTGTCGACATGAGCTACAGCTACGCTATGGCAGGGGGGAGTCGGCAGGCGGTGATGACATTTCATACAGGTGGTGGACCGGCGCCGGGCGGCAGTATCTTCAGCGTCATCGAAGTCGCCAGCACTACCAGCAGCCCTCCGACCGGGGCGTTTACCGTTCACGAGTCGATACCGTTGCTCGCCCATGAGGCGTATGCGTTCAGTTACATGTTCGAACTCTCGTCTTTCAGTGGAAGCCCAACCAGTCTCTCCATGGGGAGTGGTCGGATCGCCGTGTCGATTGTTCCCGTGCCCGAACCGGCGTCATCGTTGCTCGTTGTGTTCGCCGGCGCAGAATCGTATAGGCGCCGTCGCCGAATTGCCGAGGCTGTCAACATTTAAGCTGAGCGGTCGGTCCATGTCGACCGTCTGAGTATCGAGTGTGCGGGCGGGAGGCGGCCACCCGATTGACTTCATGGGTACGAGCTAGTCGCGTTCCAGGATACCCGCGTCATACATTGACACGAGACCAGCCAAGGCTGCGTCGAAATCGCGTGACGCCTTGGGAGCGATCAAGATTACATCACCCTCTGCCCGCTCATGATACGCGTTGAGAAGGGGGCTCCAATATGTGCGCGAAAGGTCCAGCTCTCGCCAGCGACCCTCCACGATTGCTTCATGCCGGAGTATGAACTGCGTTGCGTTATCTCGTCGGACCAGATTTGCCGGCACACCAAGCACCGTACCAGATGTGAACTCGGCTTCACGAATATCTAACGCCCAATCGACGTCTTCATAGTATTCTCGGTTGGTCCTATCAAATGCCGATTGCAGTGCAGGTCGCAAATCGCGACGTGCGTAGGAGAATGGGATCGAGCGATTGATCTTCAGGTTGCCGACATTTCCCCGCAAGACGACGTGCTTGAAGGCACAGGCCCAAACAATTAGCAATGACTCTGAATCCAGGTCTTCTACCGTCACATCCTCGACGAACGACGGGTTGATGCTGCAGTTCTTCTGGCGGCAACGACTGAATCTGACTCCTTTGATCGTGGTTCGCTTTTCAGGCTCCGCCTCCAACGACACGGCGCAATTCACAAAACGACATTCTTCGAATTCGAGTTTTCCAAAAGTCGCGCCGGACTTTCGATCATCAAATCGCGTGAATGTCTCGTTCTTGATGATTCTGTTCACTTAATGCCCACCCTACGAATGGCGCGCGGCGATTAGCAGATCACAAATTCGCCAAATCGCCAAATATCACGATGTCGCAAATCACCACTTCACCAATGGCGTCGGCGTTTCGTCGGGTTGATGACCTGACCTACATCGACTTGCAGGCGCGCGACGTGCATATCGAGCGATGTTCCGCAATCGCATCGTCGCGCCCCCACCCTTGAAAGGGTGGGCCACCAGCCCTACTTCGGGATGTTCACGCCGCGCTCTTCGGCGATCCGCTCCGCCTTCTCGTAGCCCGCATCGACATGACGGAACACGCCCATCGCCGGGTCGGTCGTCAGGACGCGCTTCAGGCGTGCGGCGGCGGCTTCTGTGCCGTCGGCCACGACGACCATGCCGGCGTGCAGGCTCATGCCGATGCCCACGCCGCCACCGTGGTGGATGCTGACCCAGCTGGCGCCGCTCGCCACGTTGGCCATCGCATTCAGCATCGGCCAGTCGGCGATGGCGTCGCTGCCATCCAGCATGCCTTCCGTCTCTCGGTTCGGGCTGGCCACGCTGCCGCAGTCGAGATGGTCGCGACCGATGACGATCGGCGCCTTGACCTTGCCCGTGCGAACCAGTTCATTGAAGGCGAGGCCCGCCCTGGCGCGCTCGCCGTAGCTGAGCCAGCAGATGCGGCAGGGGAGGCCCTGGAAGGCGACGCGTTCGCCCGCGAGTTTGATCCATCGCGCCAGGTGCTCGTTGTCGGGGAAGAGTTCGAGGATCGTCTGGTCTGTCACGGCGATGTCAGCCGGATCTCCGGAGATCGCGCACCAGCGGAAGGGCCCCGAGCCTTCGCAGAAGAGCGGTCGGATGTACTCCGGCACGAAGCCCTTGATGTCGAAGGCGTTCTTCACGCCGGCCTTGACCGCCTCGGCGCGGATGTTGTTGCCGTAGTCGAACGTGATGGCGCCGGCCTTCCGCATATCGAGCATCGCCTGCACGTGGGCGCCCATCGATTCGACGCTGAGCTTCACGTATTTCTCGGGATCGCTTTCACGCAGCTCGAGCGCCTCGGCGTAGCTGACCTGGTGCGGGACGTATCCCTGGAGCGGATCGTGGGCGCTTGTCTGGTCCGTCAGCACGTCGGGGATGAAACCCCGCTTGTACAGCTCGGGCAGAACGGCCGCGGCGTTGCCGAGCAGCGCCACGCTGAGGGCCCGGCCTTCCGACGCCGCGGTCTGCACGCGAACAACGGCGCCATCCAGATCGTCGGTCGCCTCATCGACGTAGCGCGTCTGGAGCCGGCGATCGATGCGATGCTGATCGACTTCCACGCAGAGACAGGCGGCGCCGTTCATCGTGGCCGCAAGGGGCTGGGCGCCGCCCATGCCGCCGAGTCCCGCTGTGAGGACGATCTTGCCGGTCAGGTCGCCGTTGAAGTGTCGGCGAGCGGCGGCGCCGAAGGTCTCGTAGGTGCCCTGGAGAATGCCCTGCGTGCCGATGTAGATCCAGGAGCCGGCCGTCATCTGGCCGTACATCGTCAGGCCCATGGCCTCCAGCCGCCGGAATTCATCCCAGTTGGCCCAGTTCGGAACGAGCATGCTGTTGGAGATCAGGACGCGCGGGGCGTCCTCGTGCGTTCGGACAATGCCCACGGCGCGACCCGACTGGACGAGCAGCGTCTCGTCGTTTTCCAGGTCCCGCAAAGCCCGAACGATCTTGTCAAAGTCGGCCCAGGATCGCGCCGCCTTGCCGGTGCCGCCGTAAACGATGAGTTCATCCGGCTTCTCGGCGACATCGGGATCGAGGTTGTTGTGGAGCATGCGCAGGGCGGCTTCCTGGAGCCAGCCCTTGCAGGTGCGTTCCACGCCCTGGGGCGCGTGAATGGTCCTGGGTCCGGCTTGCGTGGCGGTCGTCATCTCACAGTTCTCCTTGCGTGGGTTCAGGGCGTCTATCGTAACGGCGGGCGGGCCGCGCGTCCCGTAATCCGCGGACCACGGAAGGCGAACGGGGCGAGAATTGCCGGGATTGCGGATGGATGTCGCTCGGGCGGGAGAATGGGGGCTTCGGGGGGCGGCGGTTCGTTGAATCAGCGTCTGCGTCCAGATAAGATGGATGAATCGATCCGATTTTCCGGCGCGATGGCGCCGAAGTCGGCGCCGTGGGGAAGGTATGCCACGACGGCGCACGCGCCACGCTTCGGGGGAGACAGCGGATCACAATCGTCATCCAGTCGCTTCTATCGCGTCCGGGGGTTCTGCGCCACGGAGGCGGGGCGGCGTAATTTCGCGTGGCCGTCGTCGAGCGGCCGCCAATGAGAGTTCCGATGCGCAAAATCGCAGTTTGCACGATGTTGGTCACGACGCTCGCCGCGTCGCAGACCTTGCTCGCCGTCAATCCGCTGCCGACGACAGTCGGCAACTTCTACATGCGGGGCACGCAGCCGAATGGTCTCGCGCAGGACGCCGTGATTCTCCCCGCCGGAGAACAGTGCGTGTTCTGCCACACGCACATCGGTGACGATCCGCCGCCGACGGTCCACATCGGCAACGAGTGGCGCGGGACGATGATGGCCCAGGCCGCGCGGGATCCGATCTTCTACGCCTGCATGGACATCGCCGAGGCCGACGCGCCCGGTGTGGGCGACGCCTGCATCCGATGCCACGCGCCGAAGGCGTGGCTGGAAGGTCGGTCGACGCCGACTGACGCGTCGGCGCTGACGCGGAACGATCGCGACGGCATCACGTGTCACTTCTGCCATCGCATGGTCGATCCGTTTGACCTGGACAACGACGCGCCGGTCGTCGACTTCTATGTGCTCGACGCGCTGGGCGACGACGCCCCGATCATGTCGTTCGATCGCGGCGATCCGGCGTCGATCGGATACAACGGAAACGGTAATTACGTCATCGATCCCTACGATCGTCGTCGAGGTCCGTTCCCCGTGATTCGATACGGTGAACCGGCGGCGCCGAACGCCGTCAACGCCGATCTGTTCCATCCGGGCTTTACCGTCGGCGAGTGCGAGAATGACCTGGGCGAGTTCGAGTGCCTGACGCAGCATTCGCCGCTGCATCGCCGGGCGGACATGTGCGGCACGTGTCACGATGTGAGCTTCCCGCACGTGTTCTATGACGCCCAGGGAAATCCGAGCTTCAACGGCACGGGCAATCCGCATCCGACGGGCAACAAGTATGACATGGCGGCCGAACAGCGCACGTTCAGCGAATGGCTGAAGAGTGATTTCGCACAGGGCCAGGGCGTCGACATGGGCGGGCGTTTTGGGTCGCCGGGGCAGACGTTTGTGTCGGACTGCCAGGACTGCCACATGCCGAAGCACGAGTTCGCGACGGGGTGCGAGTTCGTGTCTGAGGGGCGCGACGATATTCCGAAGCACACGTTCCGCGGATCGAACTCGTGGGTGCTGGACGCCGTCGCGATGCACTACGGACCGGATGGTCCGCTGCCGGGCTTCCCCGCGGATCCGCTGGGGCCCGAGCTGACGGCGGAAGATGTGTCGGAGCTCCAGATGGGCACGCTGGGCAACATGGACTACATCAAAAAGGCCGCCGATCTGACGGCGGAGCTGGATGACACGATGACGCCGGGCGTTCCGCAGCTCAAGGTGCGCGTGACGAACCAGGCGGGGCACAAGCTGCCCACGGGCTACATCGACGGTCGTCGCATGTGGCTGACTGTGGAGTACTTTGATTGTGACGGACTGCCGCTGGATGTGCGCGGCGGCTATGACTACGACACGGCGACGCTCGACGAAGACACGACGAAGGTTTACCAGGGCAAAGTCGGTCCCGATCCGGCCCTGGCGGCGGTTGTTGATCTGCCGGCGGAGCAGTCCTTCCACGCGGCGTTTGCGACGATGAAGTATTTTGACAATCGCATCCCGCCGCGAGGCTTCACGAACGCCGCATTTGACGCGATTCAGTCGCCGGTCGTGGGTTATACCTACGCCGACGGTCAGCACTGGGATGACACGTATTACGACATTCCGGATGGCGCCGCGACGGCGCGCATCACGCTGTTCCACCAGACGACGACGCGCCAGTACATCGAGTTCCTGCGGGACAACAATCCGTTCGCCGAATCCGATCCGCAGAATCGCGGCGCCTTCGCCTATGCGATGTGGGAAGCGGCCGGCAGGAGCATGCCCGTCGAGATGGCCGTTGTCGGCAATGACATGCCGTTCATGGTCATCGCCAAGGGTGATCCCAACTGCGACGGCTCTCGATCGGCCGACGACATCGGGATGTTCGTGGATGTTCTACTCGGCAATTCCGCGGATCCGTTCGTCATCAGCGCCGTGGACATGGACGGCGTGGGTGGCGTCAACGGCGATGATATCCAGCCCTTTGTCGCACAGCTTCTGCTTCAGTAGCCTTGGTTGGAGGCGCCATAACGCGGAACGCCACGTCGGGCGGCCGATGTTTGCGGTGAGGATGGGGCGGATTTAACATGCCCGCGAACGGAAGCCCTCAACTGAGACGATTTGCATAATGAAACTCGCTGACGTATTGCCGAAGGACCTTGTTTGTGTGCCCCTCGCGGCGACGAACAAGAACGACGCCATCACGGAACTGGTTGACCTGATGGCGGCCAAGGGGAAAGCGGAGCGGCGTGACGACCTGCTCGGCGCCGTGATGGAGCGTGAAGCCCAGCGGACGACGGGCATCGGTCGCGGTTTCGCCGTCCCGCACGCCAAGACGGACGCCGTGCGATCCATGGTCATCGCCCTTGGCAAGACCAGTGTCCCGATCGAGTTTGACTCCATCGATGGCAAGCCCGTGAACCTGATCGCGCTTCTGGCGAGTCCGGCCCATTCCACACAGGAACACATGCAGGCGCTGACGACACTCAGCCGTCTGATCATGAACGAGAAGGCCTATCGCAGCCTGCTCGAGGCGCCCGACGCCGAGTCGCTCTACCACATCGCCGTCGAATCATCGAACGGTCGCTGATCGAGGGGCGCAAAGACCGACCCCGAGCTTCTGAATCCACGCCAATCTAGCGGCGCGCAGGGATTGCGTTGGCCTAACACGCGTTAGGCGGCGTGTACTTTTGTGCTGTGCTATTGGTTTTGCATTGGGCGTGGCAAATGGACCCTGTCATGTCGGGATTCATGCAATGGGTTGAGTCGCCGGGTGAATACGACTACGTTTCCCGGCTTGTGAGCGATGGAACGCTCGCGACGGGTCGTCCATGTCGGCGTGATTCGCCGGATGGCGGTCCATGTGGCAGGTGTGTCTCGATGGACGCTGAAGGCGCGTGTGGCGTCGACGCGACTTCGGGCGTGAATCTCGTGAAAGGAACGTACCCGTGAATATGAAGAAGCTTGCTTTCGGTGGTTTGAAGGCCGTTGCTGTTGGCGCCCTGGTGTCGGGCGCGGCGCTGACGACGGGATCGATCGTCGGCTGCTCGGACAACGGCAACGGCGTGAAGCAGAGCGGTCACAAGTGCTCGGGCGAGAAGAAGTGCAGCGGCGAGGCGAAGTGCCCCGCGGGCCACAAGTGCTCGGGCGAAAAGAAGTGCTCCGGCGACAAGAAGTGCTCGGGCGAGAAGAAGTGCAGCGGCGCGCAGAAGTAAGCGAGCTGACCTGAGCGGTCGGGTCGGCGAACCTGCCGGCGCCCGCGCACGGCGGGGTAACTCGATCGAATACGGATTGCGAGAAGGCCATCGTTCCGGTTCGGGCGATGGCCTTTCTGCGTCTCAGGGCGGAGGGTGGAGTCAGATGCGCAATTTCGATCTGCCGGCGCTGGGCGCCGGGATTGGCCTGCGGACTGAGCATTACGACGAGATTCGCTCGACGCGACCCGACGTCGGCTGGTTCGAAGTCATTCCCGAGAACTTCCTGGGGCGCGGCGGCTACGTGGCTCGGGCGCTGCGAGAGATCGCGGCGGAGTTCAGGTGCGTCGCGCACGGTGTCGGTCTGTCCATCGGAAGCACGGATCCGCTGGATCGCGATCATCTGGCGCGCCTGCGTGGACTGCTCGACGCGATCGACAGCCCGTGGTACAGCGATCATCTCTGCTTCACGATGGTCGATCACGTCAATCTCAACGACCTGATTCCGCTGCCCTTCACGGAGGAGACGATCCGTCACGTGGCGGAGCGATCGCGGATTGTGCAGGACATCCTGGAGCGGCCGCTGCTTCTCGAAAACGTCACGTACTATGCGGCGCCATCCCGATCGCAGATGGGCGAGGCGGAGTTCATCACGCGCATCCTGGAGACGGGGAACTGCGGGCTGCTGCTCGATGTGACGAATGTGTGTCTGAACGCGAAGAACCAGGGGTACGATCCGATCGAGTTCATCGATTCGATTCCGCTGGAACGCGTCGGGCAGATGCACCTTGCCGGCTACGAGGACCATGCGCACGTCAAACTGGACACGCATTCGCGGCCGGTCTCAGAGGATACGTGGGCGCTTTATCGGGAAGTCCTGTCGCGCGTGGGGCGGACATCGGCGCTGGTCGAGTGGGATGTGGAAGTACCGTCGCTCGATCGACTGCTCGACGAGCAACGCGCCGCGCAGCGGTTGATGGACGACGTTTGCGCGTCGGCGGGAGCGAACTGAGCGACATGGCGCTGAGCGATTTTCTATCCGCCGTGCGAACGCTCATCCTGGACGCCGAAGATGGACCTTCAGAGGCGACGGCGCGCCGGGCATGGATCGCCGCGAGCTTTCCAGGGCTCTCGGACGCGGAGTCGGAGGATCTCGCCAGAGTGCCGGCGGAGCGATTCGGCGTTTATACCGAGACAATCTTCGCCGGCGAGCGATCGATGCTGAACTGGGCGTATCCGATCTCGATGGCGATCATTGGTCGGCTCCTGTTCGAGCGCGACAACTCGCAGCCGATCGGGCATCACCAGTATGATCTCGTGCGCGAATTGCATGGCTTTCTGCCGTGGCGTTCGCATTCGATTCGTGATCTGGCGGACGGATTCCATCGGTTTGTGTGTGAATGGCGAACGGACCTGCTCGAGCCATGGCCGGGGCTTGCGGACCTGATGGTGATGGAAGCGGCGGATGTCAGCGTCTTCTACGCGGAGGACGAGCCAGTCAGCGCGCTGCAACCCGAGTCGTGGGCGGCGCTGGATGTCGAGTCGCTGTTGATGCGGCCCGTTGTTGTCCCGACCTGTGTTTTTCTGGCGCGGGTGGGCTTTGATGCAATCGCGTTTCGCCGCGACTGGGTGGATAACGCGTCCGGACCGATGCGATGGCCGGTGGAATCGCAGTCGTTTGTCGCCTGTGGTCGCGCGCCGGAGACGCTGCTGACGGAATGGGTGTCGCTGGATGGGCCATCCTACGAGGCGCTGGCGAGCCTCCCGCGCGGCGAAGCGATGACAATCAACGACGGCGCCGCGGCGTGGCTGGCGGCGCAGACGGAGGACGCGTTCGCGGACGAGGCGTCGGCCTTTGCCGCGTTCTGCGAACAACTGGCGACATGGGCGCGAGCCGGAATCATCATGGCGCCGGCCGAAGCGTGAGCGACCGGGCGGCATGCCTGCCCCTCCAGGGCAAGCATGGTCGCGTGGCGTGCCGACGCCCAACGTCGGCATGGAGACCTCGCAGCGGCGCACGATTCATCCGACTGCCGACAAACGGTTCGCACAGCGAACCCTAAAGACCGCCAAGGGCTATTTCCAGGATCAGCTCGATGGCTTCCGAGAGGATTTCGAAAATTCTCAGGCCCTCGACGACAGGGTGTCGCTCTGGCGGCATGGCGGGACTCCGATCAGGTGGGGCTTCGCATCATCCGTAAACACGCTCGACGCTCGTCTGTCTGTATGAAAACGGAAATGCCGTCGCCTCCGCGTGTATAAATCGCCACGGGTTTTGTACTCATCCATCAATCGGGTGGCATGACGACGCCCAACGTCGGCATGGAGAAGTCACAACGCGTCCCGCATTCCTCGGGCGTTGAAGTCGCGGCGTGTCGGTCTATCATGATCGACCTTCAGACATGTGCGGCAGGCATGGAGGGATCGTATGCCGAAGGACTGGTTGATTGCGCCGATCTGGGAGGGGCGGGACGCGCTGGCGCGATCGCTGGGGGTCTCGCCGGTCGTGGCCCAGGTGCTGCACAATCGCGGTGTGTCGGACACCGACGCCGGTCGCATCTTTCTGGCGCCGAAGATGGTGGACATCTACGAGCCGGAAGCCCTGCCGGGGGCGACGGCGGCGGCGGAGCGGATCGTGGCGGCGATACGCGACCAGAAGAAGATCGTTATCTATGGCGACTATGACGTCGATGGCATCACGGGCGTCTCAATTCTGTGGCACTGTCTGAAGCTCGCGGCGGCGAACGTCTCTTACTACATCCCCCATCGCCTGGAAGAGGGTTACGGTGTCAATCTGGAGGCGATCGATTCGCTTGCCGACGAAGGCGCCGGTCTCATCATCACTGTCGACTGTGGTGTGACGGCGATCGAACCGGCCCGCCGCGCGAAGGAGCGCGGCGTCGAGTTCATCATTACGGACCATCACAATCCGCACACGTCTGTTGACGGCGCCATCGAACTGCCCGACGCGCAGCTCGTCCATCCAGGCGCATTCATGGAGCGCGACGGCGAGGCCTATCCGAATCCCGATCTTTCGGGCGCGGGCGTGGCGATGAAGCTGGCGTGGGCGATCGCTCAACGGCTGTCCGACACGGACAGGGTCTCGCCGGCGTTTCGGGACTTTCTTGTGGATGCGACAGGACTGGCGGCGCTCGGAATCATCGCGGACGTGGTGCCGCTGACGGGTGAGAATCGCATCCTGGCGCATTACGGTCTGAAGGGACTGCCGAAGAGCCGGCTGCCCGGAATACAGGCGCTGATCCAGGCCGCGAACCTGACGGGCAAGTCGCTGAGCGGCTACGACATCGGTTTCAAACTGGGGCCTCGGCTGAACGCCATTGGTCGAATGGGACACGCCCGGCTGGCGGTCGACATGCTGACGCGCGCTGACGAGCGCGAGGCCGTGCACATCGCGGCGAACCTGGAACAACAGAACCGCGCCCGGCAGGCGCTGCAGAAGCGCATCACGGACGAAGCGATCGCCATGGTCTCGGAGACGGGGCAGGACAGCGACGGCGTTCGGGGCATCGTCCTGGCGTCGACCGACTGGCACGCCGGCGTGATTGGCGTCGTCGCGAGCCGCGTGACGGAGGAGTTCGGCCGACCCACGGTGATGATCGCGATCGAAAACGGTGTGGGCCAGGGCTCGGCGCGGAGCATTCGAAATTTCCCGCTGCACGAAGTGCTGGCGGACTGTCGCGACACACTGCTGACCTACGGCGGTCACGCGATGGCGGCGGGGCTGAAGGTCGAGGCGGAGAAGATCGACGCCTTTCGCGCGGCGTTTCACAATCGGGCGGCCCAGTTGCTGACACCCGCGGATCTGCGGCCGAAGCTGCGGATCGATGATGAGGTTCGGCTCGACGCGCTGAACATGTCACTGGTATCGGACTTCGCGAAGCTGGAACCGTTCGGGGCGGGAAACGCGTCGCCGCGACTGGCGACGGACTGGCTGGAGGTCGTGGGCGAGCCGCGGGCGGTGGGGGCGAGCAAGAGCCATCTGCAGGTCGCCCTGACGGATGGCGTGCGGCAGTGCAAGGGGATCGCCTTCGGCATGGCAAAGCACGCGGACGACCTGAAGGACAGCCGCCGCTGCAGAGTCGCTTTTGAGCCGATCACGAACGAATGGAATGGCCGCGTCAGTGTGGAAATGCGAATCCTGGATTTCCGCTTCCCCGATGAATGACGGATGGCTGAGGAACCGACGGAATTGTTAGCGGACGGACCACGCGTCTCCGCGCGATCGTGGAGCATGCACGTGTGGGCGATTGCGCTGATCGGCCTGGCCGTCTGCGCGATCGGCGCTCGCGGGATCACGCGGGGCGGCGTCGGCTGGTCGGACGGGGCGAATCATCTCTTTGACGGCGTCTTCGTGTATGAGTTCGTTCGCGCCTGGCCCGTCGATGGCGCCAGGTCATGGGCCGAGCAGTTCTACCTGCGCTTTCCGTCGCTGGGGATCGTTGTTTACTGGCCGCCGGGTTTCGCGGCGATCGAGGCGATCGTCTTTGCAGTGACAGGCGTGAGTCTGCTGGCGGCGCGATGCGTGGTGCTGGCGTTCGCGTTCGCGGCGGCCTACACGTTGTTCCGCCTGCTGCGCGATGTCTATGACGACGGCGTCGCGCTGCTGGCGGCGCTGCTGCTGGCGACTTGTCCGTTCGGCGAGTTGTGGATGACGGACATCATGCTGGAGTGGCCGGCGACGTTCTGGATGCTGCTGGCGGCCTGGGCGCATGTGCGCAGCCTGATGAGTCAGCGACAGCGCTCGGGTGCGATCTGGTCGATCGTCTGCGGCGGCGCCATCGCGGCGGCCTTTCTGACGAAGCAGACGGCCGGGTTCATCTGGCCGGTCATCCTCCTGCACTCCATGTTGTCGCGCGGCGGCCGGCGCTGGCTGCTGCGGCGATCGACGATCGGGGCGTTCGCCCTGGCGGCGATGGTCATCGGTCTGTACGAGCGCGTGTCGAAGCCCTACGCGGGGCTGGCGTCGAGGCTGTTGGAAGTGGACGTGGATCCGCTTTGGTACGCCCGGCACGGGGGAGAGATATTCGGTTGGGGGATTCTTGCCGCCGCGTGCATTGGGATCGTCGTGGGTGTGCGCGGTCTGGCGACGCGGGGACGGGATCGAGGCGGGTCATCAGGAATCGATGCGGACCCGGCTACGCTGGCCTGCTCCCTTGCGGTCGCAGTTCGGAACGATCGCGAATCTGGCGGGGGACGACGCGGACCGCTCCCAGACGGTTGCCGCTCTGACGGGATCGATGGCGGCAATCTGCGGCCGGCGTGGCTACTTGGCATTTGGTTCTTTGGCTGGTGCGCGTTCAGCAGCGCGATTGAGGCGAAGGAACCGCGCTATCTGTTCTATGCGCTTCCTCCTGTTGTGACGCTGGCGGCGTTCGGAATCCGGGCGGCGGGGCGATGGTTCGGGCGCGGGCGGCGCGAACCGTTGGCGATGGGTCTGTTGGCGGGACTCGTCATCGTCGGCAATACGGCGTGGGCGATTGCGAATTCGCGAGGCCGACTGCCGACTTACGCGCCGGCGGTCGAAACACTCGTCGAGCGGGGCGACGCCGATCTTGTGCTGGTGGACGCCGTACGCGACGGTCAGTTTGTGTTCGACGTGTATGACAACCCCGCGGCGCGTGGTCGGATCATTCCGCTCAGGGCGAGCAAGCTGCTGTATGCGCGAGCGGCGCGGATGAAGTATGGCGGTGAGATTCGTGTCGAGCGCGAGGCGGACATTGTCGACATGCTCGACGCGCTGGGAATCCGCTACATCGTCATGGAGTCGCAGGCGCCGCGGACGAATGACGTCACGATCGATCCGGCGCCGCGCAAGCTGCTGCGATCACTCGTGGCGGATTCGTCGCGGTTTGTACTCCGCGGCGAATGGTCGCTGGCGTGTGACGATCCGGATTGGGCGGACGTTACATTGCGCGTTTACGAGTACCTCACGTGCCCGGAGCGAACGACGAATCGAATCACGATTCCCGTTCCGGCGATGGGGCGGGACGTCGAGATCGAATTGCCGTGACGAGAGGACGTGACGGGGACGTGCGAGAAGGGAATCTCGCACGAGCGGCGGACGTGCGAGAACAGAATCTCGCACGAGCGGCGACCTACTCGTCACTCACGACTCATGACTCACAATTCGAAACTCACGCAATTACGACTTCCCGCAGCACTGCTTGTACTTCTTGCCGCTGCCGCAGGGGCAGGGGGCGTTGCGGCCGACCTTGGGCTGTTCGCGTACGATCTGTTCCGGCTTCGACTCCTGGTTCTGCGCCTTCATTGCGGCGTCGCGATCGCGCGAGGCGCCGCTGAAGCCGGCGTTCGTGGCCTCGTCGTGGCGGGCGCGCTGCGCGTTCATTCTCGCTCGCATCTGCTCGTCGCCGGAGAGGCGAGCGCGGAAGATGATGCCCGTGACCTTGTCCTCGATGCCGTTGAGCATCTCGTTGAACATCTCCGACGCTTCCTTCTTGTAGGCGATCTTCGGGTCCTGCTCGGCGTAGCCGCGCAGACCGATCGACTCCTTGAGAAGGTCGACGGCGTACATGTGTTCCTTCCAGGCCTGATCGTAGATCTGGATGAGGACGTAGCGTTCGAGTCGCGTGAGTTCCGCGCGGAGCAGATCGCGACCGAACATGAGCAGGGCGTCTTCCGGCTTGTCCGCCTCGTTGAACGTTTCATCGTCGAAGGTGGGACCGAAGCGCTCGCGGCCCCATTCGGCGAGTTTCGTCGTGTCGGCGCCGGCCTTGATGCTCATCGCCTTCTCGACTTCGCTCTTGAGGCGACCGTTGGTCGTGTAGTCGCGATTGAGCGTGAAGAGCTCCGTTGCCAGCTCATTGACGGGTCGATTCTGCACGTTGTCGACCGTCCAGCCGAGGTTGAACTTCTGATTGGCCCACTGGACGAGGGCGTCGGCGGCGTAGGCGCTTTCGAAATGACCTTCCTTCAGCGTGCGATCGAGAATCCACTCGACGGGGTAGCGGATTTCGCGTTCGCGATAGGCGTCTCGAATCTTCTGGCGGAGCCTGTTGACGAGATCCGTGTTGTCAATCTCGCGGAATTCCTCTTCCACGAGGGCGATGCCGAACTTCTGGTGCGCCCATCCAAGCATGACGCGCTTGCCGAATTCGGGGTCGAAGAAGCGCTCGATGGGCGCAAGGTCGGCGGCGTCGATCTTCTCTTCGGACGCCTCGAGCAGGTGTTCCTGGACCTCCTCGACGCTCATCGTGCGCAGCTGGTTCTGCGAGAGCTTCGAGCCGAAGCGCTGCGAGGCCCACTGTGCGAGTCCGCGGATATCCCAGTCGGCGGGATCGACATCGGCGTCCATGTACTCGCCGACCTGCATGGCGATGAGGTTGCGCGCTTCGTCCTTCGCATGGGCGCGAATGGACTTCTCCGTGTCGATCTGGTCGTGAATGTCGACGTATTTCGGCTCGAACGGGACTTCCAGTTCCGCGCGGACCCACTCGCTGAGAGATTTCGCGGCGAAGTCCTTTGCGAGGAAGCGCGTGGCCGTCTCGTCGATCACGCTGTCGATCATGCGCCAGATGAGTTCAACAAGGATGCCGGATTTGCCGGGGCGGGCGGCGGCGAGGATCTTCTGACGCTCGGCGTAGAAGACCTTTCGCTGATGGTCCATGACTTCGTCATATTCGAGCAGGTTCTTGCGGATGCCGAAGTTGCGTTCCTCGACCTTCTTCTGGGCGCGCTCGATGCCCTTGTTGATCGCCTTGGCTTCGATGGCCATGCCCTCTTCGAAGCCCATGCGCTCCAGCATCTTGAGCATCCAGTCGCCCATGAAGAGCTTGAGCAGGTCGTCACCCAGCGACAGGAAGAAGCGGCTCGAACCGGGATCGCCCTGGCGGCCTGACCGACCGCGGAGCTGGTTGTCGATGCGCCGGGACTCATGGCGCTCAGTGCCGACGATGTGCAGACCGCAGGGAACGTTGAGCGCGCAGACTTTTCGGCCCATGTCGGGGAAGCGAGGATCGACCTTCGGCTTCCAGCAGTGGGCGCAGTTGGTCTTTGGGTCGTAGTCCGGGCAGCTGATGCAGCACTTCGTGCCGACGACGCCTTTTTCGTGCCAGGCGAATTTGCCGGGGGCGGCGCCCTCGGGCGGTCCGAGATCGCCGATGCACTTTTCGTACACGACGCCCGGGGCCAGCTTGATGTCGGTGCCGCGGCCCGCCATGTTGGTCGCGATGGTCACGTTACCCACCGGGCGTTTTTCCTTGCCGCGCGTCGGGATGTACGTCTGGCCCGCCTTCGTGACGATGTCGGCTTCGCGGGCGTGCTGCTTGGCGTTCAGAACTTCGTGCTCGACGCCGTAGCGGCGCGTCAGGGCCTCGGAGATCTTCTCGGAGTTGTCGATCGAGACTGTACCCACCAGGACGGGCCGGCCGCGGGCGAGGTCGCCCATCGACCTGTCGTAGGCGTCGCAGAGCACATCGCTCTCGACTTTGCCGGTTTTCCACTGGGCGAGGGCGTCATCGATGACGGACGTGCTTTCGCCGTTCTTCGCGAGAATGGCGCGGAGGTTAGTCAACAGCGGTTCGAGGACGAACGGATCGCTCGTTCGACCGAAGGCGTGAATGTCGTTGATTTCCTCGACGATGGCGTCGAACTTGTCCTTGATCGTCTTGTAGATTTTGTCGTGATGGTCTACTCGGTTGACGGGACGGTTCGTCGGGATCGCCACGACATCGAGGTTGTAGATTTTCGTGAACTCGTCGGCCTCCGTCATGGCGGTGCCCGTCATGCCGGAAAGCTGCTGGTAGAGCTTGAAGAAGTTCTGCAGCGTGATTGTGGCGAGCGTCTGTGTCTCTTCCTTGACGCGGACGCCTTCCTTGGCCTCGACGGCCTGGTGGAGGCCGTCGGACCATTGGCGGCCGTGCATGAGGCGGCCCGTGAACGAGTCGACGATGATGATCTCGCCGTCCTTGACGACGTAATCGACGTCATTCTCGTACACGACGTGAGCCCGGACGCTGTTCTCGATGACGTGCGGCCATTCCATATTCTGGCCGACGTAAAGCGAGCCGACGCCGAGCTGTTCCTGGGCGACGGAGATACCGTCGTGGGTGAGGGAGACGCTCTTGCGCTCCTTGGCGACGACGTAGAACATCTTGTGGCCGATCGCCTCGGACTCTTCTTCCGTGATCCAGTTGGGATCCGTCCTGAACTTGCCGACGGCGTCTTTGAACTTGGGGTGATCGACGGCGCCCTTGGGCGGATTGTCGCCCCAGGCGTTGAGGCACTTGAGCGTCTCTTCCTGGGCGGCCTTCTGCCGGGCGATCAGGACGCGGGCGACGGCGTCGGCCGTGCGGTACTTCGTCACGTCATCTTCGGCGGGGCCCGAGATGATGAGCGGCGTTCGCGCCTCGTCGATGAGAATGGAGTCGACTTCGTCCACGACTGTGAAGTCCAGGGGGCCCTGCACCTGCTCCTCGATGGAGATCTTCATATTGTCGCGCAGGTAGTCGAAGCCGAATTCGTTATTCGTGCCATAGGTGATGTTGCAGGCGTAGGCGGCGCGGCGGATGCCTTCGCGACCGCCCGGGTCCACCTGCGACTGGATGTAGCCGACAGTGATCCCGAGCAGCTCGAAGATCGAGGCGGCGAATTCGGCGTCACGGCGGACGAGATAGTCGTTGACGGTCACGATATGGACGTGCAGTCCCTGGAGGACTTTCAGGAAGGCGGCGGGATGGCAGACGATCGTCTTGCCTTCGCCCGTCTTCATTTCGGCGATTGTGCTGTTGTAGAGCACCTGGGCGCCGATGAGCTGGCAGTCGAAATGGCGGTGGTTCCTGGCGCGGCGTGAGGCCTCGCGGATGACGGCAAAGGCCTCTTCCATGACGGCCTGGTCGGATTCGCCGTCGGCGAGTCGCGCCCGCAGGGCGTCGGCGTGTTCGCGGAGATCGGCGCAGAGCTCGATGCGGATCTTCTGGAGTTCGGCGTCACGCTCTTCCGGCTCGAGTTCCGCCGAGACGCCGCCGGCGCGGGATTGGAACTTCGCGTCGTAATCGCCGCGGAGCTGCGCCTCGTACTGGCCGACGCCTTCGGCGATCGTGCGATATTTCTTGACGATGCGGTCATTGCGGGAACCGAAGACCTTGCGAAGTCCGGTTCCGAAGGTGGTCAACACGCCCATGATGTGTGTCCTGCTGTCTTGTGAGGTTGGTTTCTGATGTCACGCTCGGGAAGATCGCGCGGGGCGCGAGCCGTGAGATGAAGCGCGGCGCAGCCGTCGATGTGCGCAGGGCTTCAGCGGCGGAACGAGCGGGAAACTATCGATCGAGTGCGCCGCCGAGTCGGGTGGCGCGGATGAGGCGCTGACGCCAGCTGGCCATGGCGTCGAGCCGTTGTGATACGCGGGCGAACCGCCCGGTATCGAGGGAACTGAGATGATCGCCGCTGACGCGGACGAGGAGGATCAGGCAGACGGCGGCGGCGGCGAGGCTGAGGCTGACACCGACGCTGGCGCGGGCCTGGTTTGGCGAAGCCACAACACGATAGGCGATGGCCGTCGACGCCTGCACGGCGTCAAACGTCGCCCGGGAAGCCGCTTCGACTTCAAGGGCGATCATCGCGGCGATGGCGACCGCCGTGAGGCGGCTGAGATCGCGTCGAAATGTGGTTCGCGCCGTCTTCATTGCTCAGGTATTCTATCGACGCATTGAACATCGCTCAATCAGCGACTTGGAAACCAGTTTGTCACGACGCCGCCACGCGGACGCCAGGAAAGATAACGCTATGTCGGATCAGGGCTTTCGGGATCAACGCATCATTGTTACCGGGGCGTCGAGCGGCATCGGCGCGGCCATCGCCAGGGGGCTGGCGGCGGAGGGGGCGCACCTGGCCCTCGTAGCCCGTCGAGGGGATCGGCTCGCGACACTGGCGGCCGAGCTGTCAGGGGGGCCGGGCCGGGCGATCGCCGTCGAGGCGGACCTCGTCGAGCCGATGGCGGCGGAGCGCGTTGTCCAGGAGGCGGAGGTGGGGCTGGCGGGGCCGATCAACGGGCTGGTGAACAACGCCGGGATCGGTTCCTACGGGGCGACGGTGGATGTGTCGCCGGCGGATCTGGAGCGGATGATCGGGCTGAATGTGTCCGCCGTTGTCCGTCTGACGCGGACGGTGCTGCCCGGGATGATCGAACGGCGACACGGTCGAATCCTGAACATCGCCAGCACGGCGGCCTTCCAGCCGACGCCGCACATGGCCGCCTACGGGGCGACGAAGGCGTTTGTGTTGAGCTTTTCGATGGGCGTCTGGGCCGAGTGTCGGAAGAAGGGCGTCGGCGTGACGTGCGTGTGCCCGGGGCCGGTCGCGACGGAGTTCTTTGATCGCGGCGGGTTCGAGTCGCGAAAAGGGGACTTCTCAAAGGTCGCGATGTCGGCGGCGGAAGTGGCGCGTCAGGCGATCGAGGCGATGCGCGGGCGACGCAGCGTGTATGTCCCGGGCTGGAAGAACAAGATCGGCGCTGTGATGCAGCGATTTGCACCGCTGCGGACTGTGACGCGGATGACGGGGAAGTTGTTAGGGCCGAAGTAAGTTGCGGGTTTCGAGTTTCGAGTAGCGAGTAGCGAGTAGCGAGTGGCGAGTGGCGAGTGTTGAGTTGTGGGTGGGACGCTCGATTTCCGGCGGGGCGTCGGGAGGGCAGGGCCTCCAATCCGAGCCGCCGCAGTGACGCGGCGGTTGTGACGCTTGGGGCGCGTCATTCATGGGGCGTTGCTGTGCGGCGATTGGTGGGTGGCAGGACAGACCCATGACGGGCCCGGCTCGGCATGGGGCGCTTTGGATCACGGCGCGTTTTTCGCGCGAGCGACGTTCCAGTCGAATTCGTTGTCGCCGGCGCGTTCAGCGCGTCACGCGATCCAGGAACGCCTCCGCCGCCGTGCGAATTTGCTTCCATCGCTCCGGTTTCATCTTATCAAACGTCGCCACGGCCTGTCCCATGCGGGCGTTTCCCTTGAAGAACACCCGATGCTTGTCGATGAAGCGCCAGTAGAGACCGTCCATGATGTGGCGCCAGTCGTTGCCGCCATTGAACAGCGGTCCGCCCGATGTCGACGATGCGTCGCTCATCTTCAGGATGTAATTGCTCCCGCAGATGTAGGGCTTGGTGGCGAAGACGCCGCCATCGGAGAAGATCCCCATGCCGTAGACATTGGGGCCCATGACCCAGTCCGAGCTGTCGACGTACATTTCCATGAACCATCGATGCGCCTCGCGGGGTTCGATCTCGCAGAGCGTCATCAGGTTGGCCGCGACCATCAGGCGTTCGATGTGATGCGTCCAGCCGTAGCGAAGGGCCTTGCGGATCACGTCATCCAGCGGTCGCAGGCCCGTTGCTCCCTCGTACCAGGCGGCGCCGAGGCGTCGCGTGTGGCCGAAGAAGTTGGTTGAATCCTGTCTTTCACTGAAGTTCTGGTAAACGCCACGAACGAATTCTCGCCATCCGATGATCTGGCGGACGAATCCTTCGAGGGAATTCATCGGGATTGCGTTCTCATCCGCGTGCCGCATCGCGCGATCGAGGATCTCGTCAGGCGTCAGCAGTCCCATGTTCAGTGCGGGCGTGAGAACGGAATGAAAGAGGACCGGACTGCGGCCCGAAAGGGCGTCCTCGAAGGGCCCGAAGTCCGCGAAGCGTTCCTCGAGGAATTGCTGGAGCAACGCCAGGGCCTGGCGGCGCGTCGTGGGAAGCCACCACTCGGCCTCGCTTAAGGATCCCGGGTGATCGGAGAATCGTTCGTTGACCAGTGGGATCAGGTCCTGAACGTGCTGTGTCGGCGGTGCGCAGGGCGGCGCGGGGATCCGTAGGCCCTTGGGAAGTGATCGGCGATTCTCGGTGTCGAACGACCATTGGCCGCCGACGGGATCTCCTTTGTCAACGAGGATTCCGAGCCGGCGTCGCTGCCATTTATAAAAGTTCGCCATGTGCGGCGCATGCTCGTCCAGCCAGTCGGAGAACACACGCCGCGGCGTCAGAAACATGGGGCTGGGCAGGAATGTGAGTTCGAGCGAATTCGACGTAGCGAAATCTCTGAGACGCTGTTCGAAGAACTTGTCCTCCACTTCCCATGTAATGAGTTGTCGGATTGCCCGGCCGTGCAGGAATCGCTCGAGCTTCTCCTCATAGCCTGCATTTCGCCCGTCCTCGTCCTCGATCGACGCGTATGTCACGTCGCAGCCGCGCCGCCGTAGTTCGTCTCGATAAGATCGCATCGCCGCGAGGAACAACACGATCTTCTGCCTGTGATGACGGACGTAGGCGCAGAGGCCCAGGTCTTCGGCCATGAAGAAGGGTCGCTGTCGATGCGCGCTGAGGCGCCCGAAAGGAAACAGCTGATTGCCGAGCACGATGAAAAGCGACGATGGGTCGGGCGTGGGACTCAATGCGCGTCTCGCTTGCGCCGGGGCGATGGGCGCGTCCTACTTCAGGAGCCCTCGCAAAAGGCGAATCTGCCCCGCGTGGTACGCGTCGTGCGCCGCCAGCCCGTAGATCAGCTTCAGATTCGTCGCTTTCGCCCCTGCCGGGACTTCTGACAGACGTTTCGCTGGCAACGCCCGAACGGTTTCAATCAGATCGGCGTGCCTGTCGTCGAGCAGCCGGACATACGACTTCCAGTCGGCGTCCGTCAGACGCGCCGCAACGGGGAACCAGTTAGTTGCTTCCCTTGATCGGGAATCCGCCGCGCCTGGCGCCCGTGAGCCGTCGCACGCCTGCGTACTTCCAATAGGCGCAGTGCAGGACGAGTTCGGCCACGCTGTGGGCGGCGCCCTTCGGCTTTTGGACAGCCTCCTTCGCCCTGACGCGGCGGACGACGCTGCGGAGGGAGGGACCGTGCCAGCCGGGGTTGTCATAGGCGTCCCCAAGTGCCGCGAGGAGGATTTCGATTTCGGAGGTCGTCTTTCGTGCGGGCATGGATATTGGCTCCGTTGGCGATGTGCTGTGACGCCATGATCGCGGAAGTATCGGGCGCAAGAAAGGGGAATGTTGAAGGGCGCGCGCTGACGCCCCCGGAGCGGCCATGGTTGGGGGAGGCGCCCGCGCCAGCGGAACCGATGGTCCGCATTGATCGGACGCCGCGGGTTATCGCCCGGCGATGGCAGGTCCGCCGACATTGCGCGTCATTAAGCGAGGAATACCTGTGACCGATTGTGATGATGGAGACGCAGGCCGCCCTGGTATTCGTGATTGCGGCCATGCGAATGAGGGGAATCGTCATGTCGGAATCAGACGCCGGCGCCCATGTCGCCGAACTTGCCAAATTGAAGCAGCGCGTCGAACGGCGTGACATTCTCGCCGCTGATTGCGCCGAGATGCGCGAAAAGATCGAAGAGATGGAGCGCGAGCTCAACGGCATCTCCTTCTGGCTGGAGGAGGGGGAACGCGAACTTCAGAAGCTGAACGGTTCAGGTCTGGCCGGGCTTCTGCTGGCCGCGGTTGGCAAGCGGACAGAGAAAATCGAGTCGAAGACGAAAGAGCTTGAGGGGCTTCGCGAGGATCACGCGGCCTACGGCAATCTGCTGACAGCGGCGAAACGGGAACTGGCGTCACTCGAAAACGAGATTGATCAGATCGGCGACGCCCGCGCCGAGTACATCCGCGAGCTGGAGTCCCGGCGTGAGACACTCAGCGCCTCGGGCGGTGAATCGGGCGCCGCGCTGCGATCCATGGCGGCTGAAAAGGCCGAAGTGGAGTCCCGGATCAAATCGATCGCGGCCGCCATCGACACGGGTCGGGAGGCGCTGGACCATCTGCACGACGAAGTTCACGTCATCGGCATGATGGGGCGATGTCGCGCCGTCGAGGCCAACGGAATCCTGCGAAGCGTGATGAACAGCGGCCGGAAGCACGTGGTCGCCGAGTGTTCCAGCCGGGCCCGGCAGTCGCTGACCCGTTTTCAGAATCGGATTGCGGCGGCGGGCTTCGCCGATGCGACGTCGATCCTGATGGCGGAGGCGGACCAGCTGCTGGCGGGGATGTCCGGGCAGGTGCGTACGAAGCGATTCAGCGTGAAGACGGTCGACGGGGAGACAGTCGGCCGCGTGGACGCCATCATTCGTGAGTGTCTCACGATGCTGGAAGATCGGCTGGCCGCGGAAAAATCACGCCTGACGCAGATCGAACAGCGAGTGGAATCTCTCCTCGAAGGCGATTCCCCGGCGTAAGCAATCGGCGGGATCGAGACTCTTCCCTCATGCGCGATCTGCGCGCACAACCCAGCGCATCACGAGGCGACAATCGCCCGACGCGAACCAACGGGTATGCAATCCGTTTTGGGCCGACGCTGCGCGCCGAGGCGCAGCGCATCGGCGCCCCCCGGGCGTGTCACACAAACAGGAAGATGATGTCCAGGATCGCGAGAATGATCGAAATAATGATCGAGAACGTATCCATCGAATCGCTCCTTCTTGTGCGGGCGAGGCGTTCAACTGTCGGCCCGGCGGCAAACACAGACCGGGGCCGTATGAGAGCATGACACGGAGTCGGGCTCAAGGTTGGCCCCGACTCCCATATTCACGTCGCGCTTCGAACGCTGTTACCGCTCGTCGCCGATCTTCCTGAGCAGGTCACGGAGGGCCTGTTCCCGGGTCTTGAGATCGTCGCGATACGTCGACGTTTGCGTACGTCGAACCTCGGACGGAATCTCTGTCAGTTCGTGCCGGATCAGGTCGACAACGAGTTTCTTTTCCAGTGATGTGAATTCTATCGCCATGAGTCACATCCTCCCAAGGATCATAGCCATCGCCCGCCGGATTGCCGAACGGTGGCGGATGGAGGCAGGCCACCCGGGTAATCGTCATTCGGCGGCCCTGCGTGGCCCGGCCGGGCCGATTGGCGTGGTCCGGCCGGGCGGGTCCGGAGACGTTCGCCCGGCGATTTGGGGACGAAAGTGGACCGATAAGGACCGCCGCCGGCGCTGCGGCGCGCGAGGGGCCCCGGCGCGGTCGGATGGGTAATCGTATTCTCAAGAGGGTACGCCGATTCGTCGAAGGACCTAGCGCATGCATCGCCCGAAGTTCATCTTCCTGAAGCGCGTCGTTATCGGATTCGTCACGAGCGTCCTGGCGGTCTTCATGACGGTATGGGCGATGCGCACCTACGTGCCGCAGGCCAATCCGATTCTGCTGGCGGTGGGCGCCACGTTTGCGACATTCTACTGCATGGCGCTGGCGCTGCGTGGCGCTGTACGGGAGGCGTACCAGGCGGGCGAAATTGGTCGCCGGCTGCCGACGCGACGCCGGACACTCGCGATGCAAACGGCGCGAGACGGGGCGCCGCATGGCGTGCCGGCCCGGACGATTTTCAGCGCAGACGCTGACGCGCTCCGTCGTTCCGCCGACGATCGTGTCGAGGTGGGCGCCGGCCAGACCGGCCAGGATTAGGCTCGCCACGTCACACGTCGCGCCCTGCTGCGCCGACATGAGTCCCCCTCACATCATGTTCGATGGATCGCATGTGAGTTGGCGGTCGACCGGATCGGCCGGCGGGCCAATGCCCCGATTGTGACATCCGTCCAATGACGGTCGCCATTCAGTCGCCGCGTCACGGGGCTTGCGGGCGCTGCTAGAATAGCGTCGAGTCGGGTTGAGGCGTTTCGCGTGGGATTTATTTCCGCGTGCGCGTTATTCTCTTTGAAGGTTCGGCCATGGAAGGCCGTGAGAGATCTCCCGCTTGACGTCTTAGAAAGCGCTTGAGAATTGAGCACCCTGATTGCTGCGCCAGTACCCTGGCGCCTTCGTCGTCCATCGATGCCAACGAGCGAAACGAGTCCATCCCAACTGATCCTGACGGATTTCATGGACGTCAGCGACCTGCAGGCGCTGCAGGACGGTTTCGCCGCGCTGACGGGGATTGCCACGAGTATCCGCGACAACACGGGCCTGGCGCTGACGCGTCCCGCCGAAAAGCCGCGATTCTGCGTCCTGATGCAATCGACATACTCCGGCAAATCGGCATGCCTGGAGAGTCACTCGCAGGCGGCCGCCATGGTCGAGTCGGCGGTACAGCCCTGTCGGGCGCAATGTCACGCCGGACTGTGTCAGGCCGTCGCGCCCATCATGCTGAATGGTCGCCACATCGGAACGATCATTGTGGGGGATCGACCGGAGCATCAACTGACGCCGCTGACCATCTCTGCGCTGGCCCGGGATCACGGAATCGACGAGGAAGCGCTGCAGGACGCGGCCGATGAATTGCGCCCCTGGTCAGAATCAAAGATGGCCAAGGCGACGCTTTTCGTTCAGCAGCTTGCGAACACGATCGCCCGCGTCTGCTACAACGCCTACCAGTTGCGATGCCGAATGGATGACCTGTCGGCGGTCCACGGTGTCGGTCTGAAACTGGCCGGGCGAACGCGTCTTCAGGAGATCCTTGACACGGCGACGCGTTTGCTTGTCGAGACGATGGAACTGAAGGCGGCGGGCATTCGACTGCTGGATGAGGAGACGGGGGTCCTTGAGATCGCGTCCGTCTGCAACCTGTCGCCGGAGTATCTGGACAAGAAGGCGATCCTCGCATCGGAAAGCGAAATCGACAGCGAGGCGCTGAAGGGCGACACAATGTACGTGCGGGATCTTCGCACGGACCCGCGGAACTATTACCAGGAGAAGGCGAGGCAGGAAGGCCTGGGCAGCGTTTTGATTACGGCGCTGAAGTCGGGCGGGCGACCGCTGGGCGTGATGCGGGCCTACATGGATCGCGTGACGGAATTCAATCAGTACGATCGGGCCCTGCTGGAGGCGATCGCGTCCCAGGTGGCGGCGGCGATCGTCAACGCCCGGCTGCGTCGCGACGTGGCCGAGGCGGAGCGGCTGGATCGCCAGTTGAAGCTCGCTGTGGACGTGCAGCGTCGCATGTTCCCGGCCTCGATGCCGTCGCATCCACATTGCGAGTTCGGCTGCGTGTATGAGCCGCACTCGGAGCTGGGCGGTGACTTCTACGACTTCATCCGGGACACGGACGAAACGCTCGGGTTCTGCATTGCCGACGTTGTCGGAAAGGGCGTTCCGGCGTCACTGATCATGGCGAGCGCGAGATCGGCCCTGCGTTCACACGCGCGAAGCGCCGCGAATCTGTCCGAGCTGATGTCGAACGTCAATCGGCGGATCTGCGAAGACACGCTGATCAGTGAATTTGTGACGATGTTCTTTGCGGCGATCGCGCCGGATGGTCAATCGATGCGATTCTGCAACGCGGGGCACGAGCCGATGCTCCGATTGCGGGACGGCGCAATCGACGCCCTCGATGAAGGTGGCCTCGTGCTCGGGATCGATCCCTCTGCGACGTATGACTGGGCGAGGACGGAGCTGCGCGCCGGGGACGTCTATGTTCTCGTGACGGACGGCGTCATGGAAGCGATGAACTACGATGGCGAGGCGTATGGTCGGGCGCGACTGGAGGCGTCCATTCGTACCCACGGGGCTCCCGAGGCGAATATGGCGCCGTCGTTGATTGCGAAGCAGATCATGTGGGATGTGCGCCGGTTCGTGGGTCTCGTCAAGCTGGCGGACGACTTGACAGTCGTCGTCCTGCGCGTTTCGTAGGATCGTTGTCTGTCCGTGACATTGCGACGACGGCAGATCGGAATCTGTGAATTCCTGGATGTAAACACTTCCCGCCGTGGCGGCGGGCGTTGGTGTCGGCTTTGTACGGCTGGCGCCCGGAGCGAATCGATGACGACACGGGATGATCTGGCGGAGCAGCGAATCGTCATTCGCGGCATCCGAATCGAGGACTACGACGCAATACGGGAGATGGCGCTGCGATGTTTCCCGGGGATGCACCCGTGGGAGCGCGGGCAGATCGAGAGCCAGCTTGGGATTTTTCCGGAGGGGCAGCTCTGCGTCGAGTTTGACGGCAGGCTCGTCGCGTCGTCCAGCAATCTGATCGTGGACTTCGACGACTACGACGACTGGCAGAACTGGAAGGAGATTGCGGATTCCGGCTACATCCGCAATCACGATCCGGCGGGCGACACGCTCTACGGGATCGAGATCATGGTCGATCCGGAGTTTCGCGGCATGCGCCTGGCGCGGCGGCTCTACGAAGCGCGCAAGGAGCTCTGCCGCCAGCGCAACCTGCATTCGATCATCATTGGCGGCCGCATCCCGGGCTACGGCAAGCACGCCGACGAGATGTCGGCCCGCGAGTATGTCGAGCGCGTCATCCGAAAGGAAATGACGGATCCGGTTCTGACTGTCCAGCTGTCAAACGGTTTCACGCTTCGCAGCCTGATTCCCAATTACTTTCCGAGCGACGAGGCCTCGCGCGGCTACGCGACATTCCTCGAGTGGATCAACCTGGACTACGTCGAGGATCGGCCGCGGCGATTTCGCGCCGTCGCGCCCGTCCGGCTTTCGCTCGTGCAGTACGGCATGCGGACGATCGACGATTTCGAGGACTTCGCAACGCAGTGCGAGTTCTTCGTCGACACGGCGTCGGACTGCGGGGCGGACTTCATCGTCTTTCCCGAACTGATCACGACGCAGTTGCTGTCGATTATCCGGGATCTGCGGCCCGGTCTGGCGGCGCGGAAGCTCGCGGAGTACACGCCGCAATACGTCGAGCTCTTCACGCGGCTGGCGATGAAGTACAGCGTGAATATTGTCGGGGGCTCGCAGTTCGTCATCGAAGACGATCACTTGTACAACGTCTCCTTTCTTTTCCATCGAAACGGCGGAATTGGCCGGCAGTACAAGATTCATGTCACGCCGAGCGAGCGGAAGTGGTGGGGCGTCAGTGGCGGGAACAAGGTCGAAGTCTTCGACACGGATCGCGGCAAAGTGGCGATTCTGATCTGCTACGACATCGAATTCCCCGAACTCGCCCGAATCGCGACAGGGCTCGGCGCCCGCATCATTTTCGTTCCGTTCAACACGGATGATCGTTACTCCTACCTGCGCGTTCGGCACTGCTCCCAGGCGCGGGCCATTGAGAACGAGGTCTACGTCGCGACGGCCGGCTGCACGGGCAACCTGCCCTTCGTGGACAACGCGGATGTCCACTACGCGCAATCCGGCATCTACACGCCCTCGGACTTCGCCTTCGCGCGCGACGCGATCGCCGCCGAGAGCGGTGAGAACGTCGAGACGATCGTCGTCCACGATGTCGACCTGGAGGCCGTGCGTCGATTGCGGGCGGACGGCACTGTGACGATGTGGAAGGACCGGCGAACGGATCTGTTCCGGGTTCGATATCGCGGGGGCGACGGCCAGGAGCGCGATGTCTGATTCGGGCCGGTTGAACCTGCTCGACAGTCGCGGCGGCAGGCGACTGCTGTTCGCGGCCCTGTACTTCAGCGAAGGGGCGCCGATCGGCTTCATCTGGTGGGCGCTTCCGACGATGCTGCGAGAACAGGGCGTCGCCGCCGATTCGATCGGCTTCCTCTTCGGCGCGCTGGCGCTGCCATGGGCGCTCAAGTTCCTGTGGGCGCCGCTGATCGATACGCTGCGTTCTCGCCGTTGGGGATTCCGGGCGTGGATCGTCACCGCGCAGCTGCTGATGGGGCTGACGCTCCTTCCGCTCACGGGCGGCGCCGTTCTGCACGATACGCGCTGGCTGTGCGGAATACTCATACTGCACGCGTTCTGCGCGGCAACGCAGGATGTCGCCGTGGACGCGTTGTGCATCGCCAGCGTGGCGGAACGCGAACGCGGATCGCTGAACGGCTGGATGCAGGCGGGGATGCTGCTCGGGCGGGCGCTCTTTGGTGGCGGGGCGTTGATTCTCGCGGGACGCTGGGGGTTCACGAATGTTATCTGGTGGATGATCGCCGCCGTGTGGTCGTCGGCGTTGCTCGTGATCCTGCTGACGCGCGAAAGTGAGCCCGGCGCGATGGAGGCGGTGCGTGAGCGAGCGCGCGATTTTGCTGGGGCGCTGCGTCGCGCCCTGATTCGACCGTCAACGATCTGGGGTCTGCTCTTTGCGGCGACGGCCGGCGCGGGCTTCGAGGCCATCGGCAACCAGTATGGGCCTTTTCTGACGAGCGCCGGCGTGAGTCGGGAGGCGATCGGCGCGTTTCAATTGCAGTATTCGATTGGGTTGATGCTGGCCGGTTCGCTGCTGGGCGGCTGGCTGTCCGATCGACTCGGGAAGCGCCGCGTCGTTTTGGTCGCGAATGCCGGCCTGGTCATCGCGGGTTTGTTCGTCGCAATGACCGCAACGACGACCACGGGCGAACGGTATGCGGAATTCTGCACGGCCCTGGGGGCGCTCTATTTCGTGATCGGGTTGTTTACCGCCAGTTCCTATGCGCTGTTCATGGACCTGACGGACCCGCGCCTCGGCGGCACGCAGTTCAGCGCCATGATGGGGGCCACGAATCTCTGCGAGTCATGGGCCGCGTTCGCCGGCGGGGCGCTGGCCGTGAAATGGGGGCATCCGGCGATGTTCGCCGCGATGAGCGGCGCATCGCTCGTGGGACTTCCAATCCTGCTGGCGATGCGAGGCTCGACCTCAGACGCGATCAAGGGCGAATGATGTGGCCGGGGCTGGGCCGGACTGGAATCGTAACGCCCATTCAGGGCTGAAATCGACAGGAACATGCAATCCCGGGGTTGCGCTTCGACCGCTTCGGCGTCTTCGCTGACCCCGGGCGATCCTGTGTCGCTCCTTCAGAGCGTTTTCTGAACTGCGAATTCCGGCGATTCGTCGCCGTTCACTTGCAGGCCATCGATTTTCGATTTTCCGGAAAACCCCGAATGACGCTGCAAACTCCGGACGTCTAGCCCATCTCACCGATCATCCGCTTGACGTCGTTCAGGTCGCACGTCTGCCAGTTCCGGGATTCGGCGCCATCGAGAAACTCGCTCGCCTTCAGCCGGAGTCGGCCATGGGCGGCGGTGGATGACGACACGGACGAAAGCTCCACAAGACTGCGCATGTAGGCGAGCCCCGCGTTGCGATCGGTGATGACATAGGGACGGAGCTGATCGCAGTAGTCGTCGATCATGTCGCAGTGCGTCGAGGTTCGCGCGATGACGCGCAGCGCGCCGCTGTCGTCGAGTCGTCTTGTCGATGGCGTGCGGCGACCGAGCCGTCTGGCGAGCGCCGCCTTGAGCCAGTCGATCGCGGAGATCGCCGTAAACGGATCGTTCTGGCCGGGCGACAGCGCGCGGGCAGCGATCTCGACAAGTTCATTGACGAGAAAGCGATTGTCCTGGTCGGGTGTGCGCTGGGCGCCCAGGGCGATGACGCTGCGAATGCGATTGCACAGCACTTCGTCGTCGGCCCTGGCGTTGTGCAGCGTCGCCAGCGGGAGGCCGGTGTAGGCGAAGTCCCCCGGCCGACATCGCAGTGTGACGACGATATTCGATTCGCGGGCAATGGAGAGAAGGCCTTCGTCGTCCAGTGTCTGAACGTAGCCGGACGATTCGGCGAGAACGTCGCGTCCTTCAGTCGTCGGCGCCGATCCTTCGATGGCCTCTCCAATGGCGCCTTCGTCGTCGCCATGGCCGATCCGTTCCGGGAAGAGCTGTTCGATCTTCCTGTCGAGCTCGCGGCCGATGGCCTTCAGCACATTGGCGACGTGAATCGACTCGGGAATGTGGTGAATGTAGTAAATCAGCACGCCGGCGCAGGCGATCGTCGTGACCATGCCCACGACGATCGAGACATGCGGAATGAATACCTCCGCGAAATCGTTCCCCTCGACGGGCGACTGGACGCTGCGGAGCGTGAGCAGGCAGTAGAGGAAGTTGGCGAGAAAGGCGCCGAGGCTGATCTGGTTGCCGCGATCGCGCATGTAGTTCGTGAGGATCCGCGGTCCGTACTGCGCCGTGGCGTAGCCCACGGAGGAGATCGTGATGGCGAACGTGACACCCGCGACAGTGATCATGGCGCCGGCGATCGTCGCCAGCAGCGTCCGGGCGGTCTCCGGCGTGCTCGTGCAGAGAAGGGGGATGTCGCGGATTTGCTCGACGTCGATGCGCCGATCGATCGCGACGCAGGCGAAGGCCGCGATCGCGGCCGCGATCGCCATCAGCGTCGGAATGAACCAGTAGCTGGATCGAATGTAGTACCAGGCCTGAAAGAGTCGGGCGCGCATGTGGCGGTGAATCCTGTCAGCCGGTCTTCGACGTTGCGGACAACGGGACGCGGCGGACGCATTATCAATCCATTGGGCAATTGAGCAAACGCTACGGCGGAGCTGTGAATGTGGCAGGAATAGGGAGGTGGATCCAGCGCTACGAGGCTTGCCGTTGATTCCTTGCCAGTCGCCTCGCAGAAGAAAAGCTTGTTCACTTCAGATCTCCATGTCGAATTCAAGGTCGATGTCAATCTCGACGGGCTCAAATGTGGGAAGACACAACTGACATCGGCATTGGCGATCGGCCATCAATGCGCCGTATCGAGACGCCAGGTGAGCCGGCAGAACAGCGCCTTCGTCATCTCCGGCAGCGCGTAGGTAGGACTCCAATTCAAATCGCGGCGGCGCGCCGTCCGGCGCATCGTTAAACCCGCAGGCGGCGTGGCCGTGATCCTTCAGGGGAAGAAATGTCCATTGCGAATCGACGGGCGTGGTGGAGGACCACACGGGTGTGAAGCCCGCGGGAATCAGAAGTGAGTTGGCAATGGAATTCGATTCCTGTTGAACCCAGCGATGCATCCAGTGCCGGGCAACCCGAGCGACGATGTCGGCCTCACCGCCGAAGCCCGGAAATCTGAAATGGAAACTCCAGGTTAGCTCCGCGGATTGCGTGGTCCTCTCACCACGCAACAAGGCGCCGCAGTGCGTCAGGTAGTCCAGAACGGATCTCGTCGCGGCGTGTGGCCGCGGTACCTCCCGTCGGGTGAACGCCCGTAAGGCGTCGCGTATGGCGGTCCCAAGCGACGGCGCGTTGAGATCGACGAATCGCGTTGCGGAGTCATTTCCTGAAACCGGGGCGGATTGCAGCAGGTCAGGCTCTACTGAGCCGCACAAAATGTACGCGAGTCCGCTCATCGAGACACCTCGCGCACATCTTGCGACGGAGCTTCAAAACGCATCACCGGCCCGTCTCGTGAGAAGCGCTCAACGTCCGCCCTCCTGACACAAGAGCGCGATCTCGCGCTGGATTGTCGTCACGCATGCGGCGCGTGTATTATCGCCGTCATCGGGCGCGATTCAAGCGGGCGCGTGTCGAATGCGTAACGGCGTCAGGAGGAGACGGGCTGGATGGCGGCAAACACACTTGAAAATCAAGTCTGTCTCGTGACCGGCGGGGCGTCGGGCGTGGGCCGGGCGACTTGTGAGCTGTTCGCGGCGCGGGGCGCCATCGTGATCGTGACGGACGTCGACGCCAAGGCGGCCGATGGCGTCGCCGCGGCGATTGTCGAGCGGGGCGGCGCCGCGGAAGCGCACACGCTGGATGTCTCAAGCGAGGCGATGTGGTCGGAAACGATCGACGCCATTGTTTCGAAGCACGGCAAGCTGGATGTCCTCGTCAACTGCGCCGGAATCGCGGCGGCGTCGCCGATCGCGGAGATGGATTTCGCGGCGTGGCGATCGGTCATGGGCGTCAATCTTGACGGCGTGTTTCTGGGAACGCGCGCCGGAATCCGTTCGATGACGCGGGGCGGTGCGATTGTGAATGTCGCGTCGGTCGCGGGGACCAAGCCCTTCGCGGGCGCCGGCGCCTATGGCGCGAGCAAGGCGGCTATTCGTTTGCTGACGCGAACAGCGGCGATCGAGTGCGCAGACGCGAACAACCAGGTGCGTGTGAACCTCGTGACACCGGGCGGTGTGAAGACGCCCATGTGGGACAAGCAGGCGTTCTTTCAGAAGATGGCGTCGGAATGCGGCGGCCGTGACGCGGCCTTCGCCGTGATGGCGGGGGGCAAGCAGTCGATGGAGTTTTTCGACGCCGAGGAAGTGGCGGTGACGATCGCCTTGCTGGCGTCGGACGCGTCGGCGCATCTGTCAGGCGTGGAAATCGTGATGGATCGGGGGAATTCGTGATGAGAACGGGAGTTGTTACGCGATACGGTGTTTGGATCACTACGCTGACATTGGCGTGGTCGGCTTCTGCGGCGCGAGCGCAGATGAAGGCTTCCATCTTCCCGGATCCGCGGGACAGGATTCATATGACGCTTGAGCCTCGGGACGGGACCGTCAGGATCGAGAAGCGCAATCCCGGTGGTTTCCATACTCCGTATGACTTGTCACTGATCCTTGATCCTATTCGCACAGACGGGCCGTCATCCGCGTCTCAGCCGAGTCCTTTCGTGGAGGACGCGACTCGCCCCGGCGTCTGGTCCAATGCGTCGCTTCAGATCGAGTTTGAAGCGTTGGGGGATTCGACGCAGGCGATCACCTGGACGGCGCTCGACGGCAGGACCCACGAGTTCGTCATCCCCATTCGAGACAATTCCGACTATTACGGCTGCGGCGAGCGATTCAGTTCGCTGAATCACAAGGGCCAGATCCTGCCGATTGCGAGCATCGATCGGCCGGGGAACAAGGGCGTTATCTCTTACAAGCCCGTGCCCTTCTACATGAGCACGCGAGGTTACGCCATCTGGCTGGACAGCGCGGCGCCGGCGACATTCGACCTCAACGCCACGCAGCGCGACCAGGTGCTCATATACTGTTCCGCCAGCCGCGTTCGGCTTGTTGTGTTTGCGGAGCCCCGATTTGACGACCTGCTGAACGACTTCACGGAAATGACAGGGCGGCCGCGGGTACCGCCCACGTGGTCGTTTGCGCCGTGGAAGAGTCGCGACGTGCATCGCAATCGGGACGAGGTGCTGGCGGACGCCGAACTGACGCGCAAGCATGATCTGCCGGGCGGTGTAATCGTGATCGACAGCCCATGGGAGACGTGCTACAACAACTTTGTCATCAACGAGCGGCAATTCAGCGATCCGGCGGGCATGTTCGCGCGATTGCGCGAGCTCGGCTTCTATCCGTGTCTGTGGCTGACGCCGTTCATCAACGTCGAAAACCGGCGGGACATGGAGGGGATCGAGGACGGACCGTGCCCGATCTTCGCCGAGGCTCGCGACAAGGGGTACCTCGTCAGGACGCCGGGCGGCGAGCCGATGATCGCGGAATGGTGGAAGGGGCGCGGCGCCCTGATCGATTTCACGAACCCCGACGCCGTTCGCTGGTGGCACGACCAGATTGACAGGACGAAGCCCTGGGGCGTTCGGGCGTTCAAGTGCGATGACGGCGAGGGGAACTTTGTGCAGGACGCCGTCTTCTTCGACGGATCGCCCGCGGCGGAGATGAAGAACCGATACGCGGCGCTCTATCTGAAGGCGGTCCAGGACTACATCGACACGCGTCTGGATGGCGACGGCGTTCTCTTCGCGCGGAGCGGATTCACGGGGACGCAGGCGCAGCCGTTTTGCTGGGCGGGCGACAACGAGGCGAGCTTCTCATTCGAGAATGGTCTGCCGAGTGTCGTATTGGCGGGGCAGAATGCGGCCCTGTCCGGTCTGCCATTCTGGGGGCACGATATCGCGGGCTACATTGGCAGGCCCGACAAGGAGCTTTTCATTCGCTGGACGCAGTTCGGCGCCCTGTCGCCCTTGATGCAGGTGCACATGACAAGCAATCTGGGGCCATGGGATTTTGACGAGGAGACGCTGGCGATCTATCGAAAGTTCGCCAAACTGCACACGTCGCTGTTCCCTTACATTTTTGACGCGGCGCAGGAGGCGAATCGCAGGGGAATGCCGATCATTCGCCCCATGGTCCTGGCGTTTTCGGGTGATCGCGTGGCGGCGTCGAAGCGTTATCAATACATGTTTGGTCCGGACCTGCTCGTTGCGCCGATGATCCAGCCGGGAACGCATCGATCCGTCTACCTGCCGAAGCTGGAGCGCGATGGACACAATACGGATGAAGCCGGCGACAGGGCTGTACCGTCGCCGGAGCCAAGGTGGATCGACTATTGGTCCGGCAAGCCCTGCGCGCCCGACACCACAATCGAGTATCACGCCCCGCTCGATCGCACGCCATTGTTCGTCCGGTCAGGGGCCGTGATCTGCATGCTGCCGGGCGATGTCGACACATTGGCGCCACAATATGACGGGTTGTCCGCCGATGTGAAGACGATGGACGACGCGCGAATCCTCGCGATCTGGCCCGGCGAGCCGCGGGAGCTGGTGACGTACGACGGGATTCACGCGTGGGGTGGATCGGGGCGCGGTGAGTCGTATCTGCGGCTATGGTCTCCGGCGGAGAGATCCATCGAATTGCGCCGAATGTGGCCCGACACCGATCGACTCGGCGACGGCTGGACGATGGACGCCAGCGGCGCGTTTGCGAAGATGAGCCTACAGGTCGGTCCCGATGTGATCGAATTGACGTGGCCGGAGACGCAATGGAAGTGATCTGCGCAGGCGCGTGATTTCGCGGGGATCAGGACTTCTTCGCCTGAATCGCCTCTTTCAGCGCGTCGAGTTTCTCACGCCATTCGTCGGCCCTGGCGGGCTGTTCCCACGCGTCGTAGAGATCGATGATGCGATGCAAGGCGTCGATTCGGTAGGCGACGAGATGGCTCTTCTCGCCGGCGCTCGATTCAATGACGCTGTAGGAATCAACGACAAGCGGCGCCGCTTCGTCGAATCGCTCTTGCTTCGTCAGGCATTCCCCGAGCGTGCTCTGCGCCAGGGCGATGAGCCACGGATCCGGCGCGTCCGCGTCTTCCCTGGCTTTCAGGACCTCACGCAGAATCGGCTCCGCCTCCGCGACGGCGCCGGACTTGAGCAGCATCATGCCGAGTCCCGCCAGAGGTGTCTGAACATTCGGATGATTCTCATCGAAGTGCCTGCGGCTGATGTCGACGGCCTGCTCGTAGTAGTTCTTCGCGGAGTCGTAGTCCTTCTGCATGCGACTGAGTGAGGCGAGGTTGCTGAGGATCATGGCGACCTGGGAATGATCCTCTCCCCAGATTTTGCGATAGATGCGAAGGACCTCTTCGAAGGCCTCCCGGGCGCCGGCGTAGTCACCGCGATTGGCGTGCAGCGTGGCAAGGTTGTTCAGTGTCGTGGCGACTTCGTCGTGTTCGTCGCCCCAGTAGGCGCGACGGATCGCCAGGGCGCGTTCGAAGTAGGACTCGGCGTCCTTGTTGGCGCCCGTGTAGTAGCAGTTGGCGCCCAGCATGTTGAGGCTCGTTGCCACGCGCGGATGATCCGGGCCGTACACCCGCATGTTGATGGCGAGCGCCTCCTGCAGGATTGCTTCGGCCTCGACGAACTTCCGCTGGCGCTGCAGGACGGAGGCGAGGTCCGTCATCGTGGCGGCGGCGTCCGGATGGATGTCGCCCGGCTGGTTGCGATAAATCGCCAGCGCGTCGCGGTACATCGCTTCCGACTCTGGAAACCTGCCTTCTTTTTCTCGGAGAGACGCCAGTCGATTCATGCACACGGCGACGTTCATGGGTGTGACACTTGAATCGCCGCTGGTCAGTCGTCCCTGCAGAATCTCGAGCGCCGTTTCAAAGTGGACCGCGGCCGCGTCAAAGTGATCCCGATCCATCTCCAGCACGCCGAGGAAGGCGCGGCACTCCGCGACGAGCGCGTGCGTCGGTCCGAAGAGGCGTTCGCGCATCGCCATCGCCTCGCGCTCCAGGCGTTCGGATTCATCCGGATTGGCCGCGAGGTATTCGAGGCGAGCGAGACCGTGGAGGCTCAGGGCGATCAGCGGATGATCGGGCCCGAGTGTGTCCCGATGCGCTTTGAGACCGTCGAGCAGGATGCGTCGGGCGTCGTCGAATCGACCCAGTTCGCGATAGGCGACGGCGATCGTGTTGAGCAGTTCCAGGCGAACTTCAGGCTGATCCGAGAGCGACCGCTTCAGGCGCCGCGCGCCGTCGTCCAGCACTTCGCCGAGCGTGAGCTCTTTGCCGCGCGCTTCCGTCGGGTTGGCGCTTTCGAACAGGCTGGTGAGGAAATCCGTCGCCTCTCTCGCTCTGGTCGTTTCGCGCCGCGCCTCTTTCTCAGAGGCTTCGGCGCGCACCAGGTTCGCCTCGGCCAGTGTGCGCTGTCGGGCTTCGTTGTCACGGGCGTCACGGGCGTCGGCGTAGAGCAGGCTCATCCAGACGGAGAAGCCCACGACAGAGACGAACAGGGCCACCGCGAGACTGACGGGCGCCTTGTGACGACGGATCTGCTTGCTGAGGATATAGGCGGTCGAGTCGCGCTTGGCGTCGATCGCCTCGCCGCGAAGGTAGCGCTGAATATCGCGCCCCAGCTCGCCCGCCGACTGATAGCGGCGAATGGGTTCCTTGCTGAGGCACTTGAGGACGATCGTCTCGACTTCGTGATTGATGTCGCCTCGCAGGGAGCGGGGTGATTTCGGCGTGGCGTTTGCGATGTTGTCGACAAGCGTTCGCATGTTCCCCGTAACGCCGTAGGGGAACTCGCCTGTGAGCATCTGGTAAAGCAGGACGCCGAGGGAATAGACATCCGTTCGGACGTCCACGGCCTCGGGGCGACCGTCCGTCTGCTCGGGGCTGGCCCACGGCAGCGAGCCGACGAACTGCCCCGTGATCGTCGGCGCGGCGGGGCCATCGATGTCATTCGCCTCATCCAGATTGCTCAGCTTTGCGAGACCAAAGTCGAGGATATGGGGTTCGCCGGCGTGATCAACGCGGATATTGCTGGGTTTCAGATCGCGATGGATAACGCCGCGAAGATGGGCGACATTCATCGCGTCGCAGATTCGCGAAAAGAGCGTCAGGCAGGCGCGCACGTCCATGGGCTTGCCCGTCGTGCGCTGCACATCCTGGACGTAGTCGTCGAGCGGGCGCCCCGGGATGTAGTCCATGACAAAGTAAAAGAAGCCTGAAGAGGCGCCGCTGTCATGGATCGTGACGATGTTCGGATGGCGCAGGCCCGCCAGGACCTGGATCTCTCGCTCGAATCGAACGCGATCAGAGGCGCCGGCAAACGGGCCCTCGCGCAGCACCTTGATCGCGACTTCGCGCTGCGTTGACAACTGGATCGCCTTATAGACGACGCCCTGGCCACCGCGATGGATTTCCCCGATCAGCCTGTAATTTGCGAAGCGATCCGGTCCCGCGTGGGCGCCTCGCAGGCCGCCGGGAAGCGGCTCGCCGGGAGATTTGGTTGCGCTGAGGCTGGCGCGAAGTCGCACCTCGGACATCTGGCGTCGGGCGCGATGAATCAAGTCCCAGTCGCGATCCTGGTTCATGTCCGAGCTATCTCCGAGACGCCCATCCGGGGCGAAGGTCGACTTGAAAACCTGACGCGTTACGGCGTCCCGCTCGCGAGATGGACGAACGCTGTCACTTAAGCGACATCCAGGTTGCGCAACTCACGCCAGCCTGGAAAACATGCCTGAATCCGACGCGAACGATTCCCGCAGGCAGTCGAAGGCCCGTGAGCGGAGCATGTAGATCGCGCCCGTGGATCGTTTCATCCGCTCGCCGACTTCCGCGGCGGAGAGGCCTTCCAGTTCGTAGAGCCGAATGACCGTCGCATAATCGTCAGGGATGCGGGACAGGGCGGCGTCGATCGCGTTCTTGAGTTCACTCCTGGCGACGTGCCGGCTGGGTGTCGTCGTCGTGAAGCCAAGTCCTTCCAGCAGGGCGAACGACGTCTCGTCGCCGGCGCCCTGAACGATTCGATTGTCAGGCTGCGGACGTTTGAGTCGTTCGAGTTCGCGAATGGCGTCTCGGAGGTTGTTGTCGGCGATTCGGCCGACCCAGCCCGCGAACGATCCCGGTCCCTTGAATTCAAACCGGGAGATCCGCAGGAACGCCTCCAGGTACGTGACCTGCAGCACATCGTCTACATCGAGGACGGAATTCCATTTGGACGAAATTGCGGACGCCAGCCTGGCCCGCAGTTGTGGGGCGGCCAGATGCAGCAGTTTGGCGAGCGCCTCTTCGTCGCCAGAGACGGCCTGGGCGACGACGCTCTCTTCCTGTGAATCCATGGGCGACTCCCGACGGCCGGCGCGTTTGCGTTTGCGTGAGAAAAAGGGCTCGATGCGGACGCTCCTAGCCTACCGCGGTCGAATCCCCCCATCAAGCGCAACAGGCCTGTTTCGCCCGTGGTTGTCGCTCGATCGCGATTGCGCCGTTTGGAGTTTCCCGCCCGCGTTGTTGGGCGCCGCATTTTCAATCGTGCGGAGCGTCGGTCCGAGATTGTCCCGACGCCGCCACCTCCGTTCGCTGGATCGCGTCACTGGATACGCCATTGCGCGGAAATGTCATCTTTTGCGTGAGTGAATTCTCGCGATCGACGCTTCATTCGGACCGGCTGAGCGAAGCGTCTCATCCGGAGGAGTCATGTGCGCCGAGCGTGTTGTACCGATGATGAACATCGGACTCTCGATCGGTCGCGCCGAACCGATGCGGGAGTATTGACGATGTTTTCCGGAGAGTTCAGGCCGTTACGCGAGTTCCGTTGTCGCAGGTCGCGGGCGAGCCATCGCCTCGTGATGGCCACGATTGTGATGGGGGGATTGATTCCGACGATGGGGCCCGGATGCCCATCGGAAACGGAACCCAACGATGTCTTCAATGAGGCCGATGAGATCCGATTCGGCTCTTTCAGTGGTGGAAAGATCGAGCCGATTGCGGATATCGATCTCTGGCGACGCGCTGAGGTTCAAACCGGCGATCTGGTGTACGCGTATGTCGACAGCTCGAATTCCGGCGCGAGCAAGGACTCGTTTCTGACTGTGGTCGCTGACGACACGGCGACGGTCATCGGTTCGGATGACAGCAGCGGTCCGGAGGGCGGGTCCGTCGTCGCGGGCGCTGAGATCCAGCAGTCCGGCGACGTTTACTTTCGCGTCAACGAAGACGGGGACAACATGGAGATTTCGAACTACCTGTTCTACCAGGCGATTCTGGATCCGTCGGATGTCGGACAGGAGTCGGAACTGAACAGCACGCCCGTCGTGGCAAACCTGGTCACGAACCCGCTCATGGAGGGGACGGTCAATGGCGCGGATGTGGACTACTTCAGGTTCTACGCCAGAACTGCGTCCGTGATTGTTGCGATCATTGACGAAGATCCGGACGGCGACGGTGATCTGACGGATACATACGTCGACCTGCTGGATACGGACGGCGTCACGGTGCTGGCGACGGGCGACAACATCAACGCCAATCCGGACAATGCGATCGGCGGCTACGGTCCCCTGATGGACGGCGTCTATTACCTGCGCATCCGCAATGGCGGGTTCGGCGTCGATTCCAATTACCGGTTCACGCTGCTCGTTACCGGCATGCCCTATGCGGACGCCGATGGCGACATGGTTCCCGACTCGGATGACAACTGTCCCTCTGTCGCCAACGCCGATCAGGCCGACACGGACGCCGACGGATTCGGTGACGTGTGCGACGCGTGTCCGATGAGCGAGCTGAAGGCGGAGGATCCCGGGGACTGCGGATGCGACGCGCCGGACATCGATATCGACGGCGATGGTGTCATCGACTGCGGCCTCGAGGACCCCGCGCGGGCGCTGCTGCCGAGAGCCGGTCTTCTCCTGGCGACGAATGTCACAAAACACACCGTGGTTGCGTTTGATCCAACGGATGGAACGCTCGTCGATCCGGAATTCGTTCCGGCGGACCCGGCGCACATGGCGATTCCGGTCGATGTGACGCTGGGGCCCGATCAGCAGACGGTCCTTGTGTCCGACGCCGATACCAACGCCGTTCATCAGTTCGATCTGGACGGGCGGTACATGGGGATCTTTGCGCCGACGGGGGGCGTCAACGTTTCGATTCTGGAGGGACCGACGGGCATGGCCTGGAGACCGAACGGTCATCTGCTGGTGGGCGTCAGCACCGGCCCGAACGCCGACGCCATCGCGGAATTCGATCGCGACGGTAACTACCTCGGGAACTTCGTCGATTCGGGCGTCGGTGGATTGTTCAAGCCGATCGATCTGCTGGTTCATTCCAATGGGCGGCTGTACGTCACGATGCAGAGCGACACGATTCTCGAATATGACGAGAACGGCGTTCCGATTCAGGATTACGCAAAGGGCTCCGTCAGCAGGAAGTTCCAGTTAATGGAACGCCCCAACGGCAATGTTCAGGTCGCGGCGAGTGATGACGGCGTTGTGGGACTGATTACGTTTGTAGTCGATGGCGAAGCGGTGCAGCGGGATGCGCCGATGGAGCTCGCCGCCTTCTTTGGTATGGCGATGCTCGATGATGGCCATCAGCTCGTCAACGCGACTCCGACGACCGTCAGCGGCATCGAAGCCAGTAATACGTATCTCGTTGACGCCGATGGCAGGTTGGTTCGTCTCGTCTATCCGGGCGCCGGCATGCTGCTGATCAATCGTGTCGTGCAGGATCTCGACGCCGATGCGGATGGGACGCCCGATGTTCTGGATGGCTGTCCGGACGATCCCGAAAAGACGGCGCCAGGTCAGTGCGGCTGCGGCCAGGTCGACGTTGACAGCGATGGCGACGGAGTCGCCGACTGCGTCGATCAATGTCCCGATGATCCGATGAATGACTCCGACGGGGATGGTGTCTGCGACAGTGGTGATCTTTGTCCGGGGCAGGACGATCTCCTCGACGCCAACGCCGACGGCGCGCCCGACTGTCTTGCCGGACCGGACCCGGCCGAAGTCCCGACGGGCGGCGAATGTTGCGGCGGCGGCATGCCGATGCTGATGCCCTTCATGCTGCTCGGCTGGAGCCGCATGCGACGGCGAACGCGCCGACGTTCATGAGTCAATGATGCGGCCGATGGACCGCGATGAGGAAGACCCGTTTCGAGTCGCGGGTCGATGGCTTCGGCCGTCGGCCCGCGGCTTTTCGTCGCACGAACGCAATATCACATTTGCGTCATTGTCGAATCGGCCACGGCTGCACGCCGCAGCGATTTGCCCACGCCTCGTAAGCCGCCTTCAACTCCGCGACCTTCTCCAGGTGGTCCTTTGCAACGTCATGCAGTTCCGTGCGATCCTCCGTCATGTGGTAGAGCCGCCACGGTTCACGATGCGGTGCGACGAGTTTCCAGTCGCCAATCCGGACGGCGCGATTGCCCTCATGCTCCCAGCACAGAGCGCCGCGATCGAACGATGGCGTTCCCCTGAGGACCGGCAGGAGATTCCGGCCCTCCGCCGGTGGAATCGGTCGGCCTTGATAGTCCTTCGGATAGATGGCGCCGGCCGCCGCGAGTATCGTCGGCATGAGGTCGAGCACGTTACCGACGTGCTTCTTCTCAATCCGACCTGGCTCAAGACGGCCCGCCGGCCAGCGGACGATGCATGGCGCCGAAATGCCGCCTTCCTCCGTGAAGTGCTTGAATCGTCGGAACGGCGTGTTGGACGCATTGGCCCAGGCCGGTCCATAGCTCTGGTAGACCGTTTCGGGGCCGGGCGCGTGTTCGGGGCGATTGCCGACGTGGATCTTCCGACCGTCTCGTGTGCGATCCGGAATGTCGTACCACTCGGGGCGCACGTTCTCCTGGCAGGCGCCGTTGTCGGACAGGAACACGATCAGCGTGTTGTCATCGATACCCGCCTTTCGGAGCGTGGCGGCGATACGACCGACGCCTCGATCCATGCACTCGATCATGCCGGCGTAGACCGCCATGCGCTGCGCCTGCCAGTCTTTCGCCTTCGCGTCTTCCCAGGGACCGACGGCGCTGGCGCCGTCATTCAGGGATTTCGCAGATGCGCGCGGTGACAATCCCCATTCCTTCTTCACCATTCCCAGTTCGATGAGTCGGCTGAAGCGCTCTTCGCGAATGGCGTCCCAGCCGACTTTGTAGGTGTCGCTGTATCGCTTGATGTCCTCGTCGCGAGCCTGCATCGGCCAGTGCGGCGCCGTGTAGGCGACGTAGAGAAAGAAGGGATTCTCGTCCCTGGCGTACCTGTCGATCATCTCGATCGTGTGATCCGTGATGAAGTCGGTGTAGTAGAAGTCCGCGCGGTCGGGTCGGATGGGCTCGTCGTTGTGAACGAGACCGTAGGGATCGTAGAAGCTGTCGACGCCGGGAATCGTGCCCCAGAACTCCTCGAATCCGCGATGCGTCGGCCAGTTGTCCGTGCTGGGGGAAATGGGCGTGTCGTTTTCAAATGCAAGCATCGCCTTCTGTTGTTCACCCGGCGCGCGAGCGATGTTCAGACGACAGAGGTGCCACTTGCCGACCATCCCGGTGCGATAGCCGCTTTGCCGCAGGGCCTCGGCGATCGTGACACAGTGGTCGTTGAGTTCGCCCTCGTAGCCCGGCCTGCCGTGATTCTGGTTCATGTGACCCAGACCCGTCTGATGGGGGTACAGCCCCGTCAGAATGGATGCGCGCGTCGGGCAGCAACGGGCCATGTTGTAGAACTGCGTGAAACGGACGCCTTCGCGCGCCAGCTGGTCCAGGGCGGGTGTGTGGATCTCGCCGCCGTAGCATCCGATGTCGGAGAAGCCCATGTCGTCGGCGAGGATGATGATGACGTTCGGACGGCGTGATGACTGGGCGGTCGTCGGCGCCTGCGCGTTCAGCGAGACGGGCGTGAACAGCGCCGCGACGAGGCAAGGGGTGGCAAGGAAGCGCATGGAGCGGCGGGGCATCGGACGGATCTCCTTCGCATGTCTGCGAATCAATGGTCTCTGGGTTTCGGACGGGGCCGCCGTTTGAGCCAGGCCTCGCGCGTCATCACGCATCGAAAGCCGAGATGCTGAAGTCCGGAATCGGGCGACGACGCCATCCGGGCGCTGGGGCGATAGCTGGCGCAATAGCTGTCGTTGCAGAGGAATGAACCGCCGCGTTGTACACGAACTTCCGGCGCGTGGGGATTTCGAGGATCGAAGCTCTTGTCAGGGCCCATGGGATTCACGGCGACTTTGACGCCGTCGGCGCCTGTCAGGTTCGCGACGCGCATCGCGTAGGTGTCTTCGCGATAGAGGTCGGCGCACCATTCCCAGACGTTGCCGGCCATGTCGTACAGGCCATAGCCATTGGGAGGGAATTGCTTCACGGGGGCGGCGCCGATGTAACCGTCCTTCGCGGTGTTCTCATACGGGAATCGGCCCTGCCACGTGTTGCAGCGTGTGGCGTCGATGGGCGCATCGCCCCAGTCGTTGACCTTGCCATCGAGTCCCCCGCGCGCCGCGAACTCCCATTGCGCTTCTGTCGGCAGCGACTTGCCCGCCCAGTCGGCGTAGGCGACGGCGTCCTCGAAGGCGATCTGGACAACAGGGTAGTCGTCCATGCCCTTGATGTCACTCTTCGGTCCGGCCGGATGGCGCCAGTTGGCGCCGATCGTCCACTCCCACCAGCCGGCGGGGTTGCGAAGGTCGACCGGATGCGATGGCGGTCGGAAAACGAGCGAGCCCGGGCGCAGCGTGGCGTCATCCGGCCTGGGTGTTCCGTCGGGCAGCTGCTTCTTCAGTTCATTCCAGTCGATGGGGCGCTCCGCGATCGTCCTGTAACCCGTCGCCTTCACAAAGGCGGCGTACCGGGCGTTCGTGACTTCCGTGGCGTCGATCCAGAACCCCTCCACGCGAACGCGATGCACGGGGGACTCGTCCCTGCGTGCAAGCGGATCCACGCTCCCCATGCTGAAGTCGCCCCCGGGAATCCAGACCATCCCCGGCGGCGCGCCGTCATCGATCGCGGCGGGCGCCGTAGTTGTCGCGGGCCCGGGACGATCCGGCGTATCGCAGCGCGCGCTCGATGGCGAGGCGAGCGAGATCGCGACGATCGCAATCCCGGCGATGAAGGACGATTGTGAAACCTGATCAACCATCTGGCGACGAACTTACGGAAGTTCATCTCGCCCTTCAAGAGATTTGTGAGTTCAATCGGCCCCTGTCGAGGGACTCTTCGATGAAAGACGGCGCGATGCGACAATCGCGCGTCGAATGCGACATCCGTCAGGGATCGTGTCGCCGACGGCGGCGAAAAAAGAAAGCGGCCGCCGACGAGCGTGGCTCGTCGACGGCCGCGAGATTCAGCGATCGTATGTCATCGCAGGCCGGGTTACGGCAGGTTCACGAGCAGCGACGTGAACATCGCGGTATCCGCGTCGTCAACATCGCCGTCATGATTCAGGTCGGCGCACACGCACGCGCCCGACGGCGGATTGCCCGCCAGCAGACAGTCCGTGAAGCCCTGAAGATCGCCGCTGTCAATCTTGCCGTCGCCGTTGATGTCACCGAACAGCGGGCAGTTGACGTTGAGCGTCAGGAGGGCGGCGCCGATGCTGGAGCCGCCGCCGTTCTTCAGGTTCGCCACGAAGTACAGCGTTCCGTCGTCCGTCAGGAACTCATCATAGTTACCGAACGTGTTGACGAAGACATCGTCGTCGTAGAGACCGTTGCCGTCGAGGTCGATTGGATCGTTTGAGCGAATGAGGACGCGCTCATTGTTGAGAACGAGCACGTTCCGCGCCGTCGTGTCAAGCACGTTCGTTCGCGTGCCGATCACGAAGTCGCCCAGCGAGTTGCCGCAGACGGTGAAGAAGCCGGCGCTGAAGCCATTGTCGTCATAGAGCTCGCCGGCGCCGGGGAAGAGTTCCATTCCCGTCGACGCAATGACGGCGCCGTTGGAATAGACCCAGTCATCACCGTCGTCGTTCGACCCCAGGACGTACCAGTCGCCATTCGGATACATGCGATTGACAGTCGCGCTGTTGTCGCCGGTGATGCCGGAGACAGGAGACGCCATGCCCGGCAGGGCGACGCCTTCCTCGACGACAGCCGTCAGCGCCGATCCGGGCGCCGCGTCGTGCGTACCAATGGCGGCGACATCCTTCGTCGTCACGCCGTCATCCGCGATGCCGTTGATGAAGAACTGCGATTCGTCGTCGCGGACGGTCAGTTCGTATCGATCGAGGCTCGAGAAGAAGAAGCCGGGCGTCGATGTGCCGTTGATCGGATAGCCCGAGCTCGGCAGGGCCTGGAACTGCACGTTGCCACCGGCCGCCGCGTCATCGTCGTAGATGTGGCGACCCGTGAAGTTCAGATCGTAGTTCGGCGGCGGTCCGTCGGAACCCATCAGCGTGTAGACCCAGATCGATCCGTCGGACTGAATGAGCGGCGAGCGGATGTCCGTGTAGTAGAGCTGGAAGGTGTCGAAGTTCGCCTGACCCTGTCGCACGACCGTCGTCTGGATACCGCCGACGTTCTTGATGGCGATTTCCGTATTCGTCTGAGGATTGAACGTGTTCGGGTCGTGGTTGGTCGTCAGGGCGAAGTCACCGGCGTTGTTGATCGACGCCTGGTTGTCGATGACGCCGAAGGGATCGCCAAGCTCGTCGAGCGTGACGCCTTCCTGTGCGACAATGTCCATGACACCACTGACGCTTCGAAGCAGGACGCTGTCATCCGCCGTGGAACCGTCCATGTCGCCGACGATCACCCAGTTCTGGCCGTCCGGGCTCGGATGCGGCTGCTGAATCGAGTCGAACTCTCGGCCAACCAGCCCCGGCACCTGCGCCGTCGCGTGTCCGTTGATCGTCGAGATGATGACCTGCGGCGATCCGCCCGCCGACGCGAAGACGGCCGTGACGCTGTCCTGCGCGTTGTCGCTCGTGTCCGTTTCCAGCTCGCCGCCGGTATTCGTCACGCTCGCGCTCGCCTTGAGATAGGGGCCGCCGCTCGTGTCGACCGTGATGTCGAAGAAGATGGACGCGCCGGACGCCAGGGCGCCGATCGTCGCGTGAACGTTGGCGCCGTTCTGCATGCCCGGAGGATCGACGGAGACCAGCGTCGTCGCGGCGTCCAGGATGACGTCGGCTTCAACGCCTGTCGCGTCCGTCGGTCCCTGATTCTGAACCTGGACGGTATAGACGATCTGGGCGCCGGGCGTGATGAAGCTGGCGTTGTCGTCGATGAAGATCCGGAGGTCGGACTCAAGTGCGTACGTCGTGTCCTCGCTCGTCACATTGTTGCCGAGGACCGGATCCGTCGCCGTCGTGCTGACTGTGGCGTCCGTCGTGATCGTGCCCGTCGTCGACGGCTGGACGATCACGTTGAAGGCGTAGGACTGATTGGCCGGCAGCGGTCCGTTCAGGCCGTTGGCGCCCGAGATATCCGCCGTGATCTGGCCCGCGTTGTGAACGGCGACGGCGTCGCTCGACTGATACGTCGTGGACGGATCGAGGTTCATCGTCACGCTGACGTTCGGCGCGTCCGAGAGGCCGTTGTTCGTGACGGTGACTGTGTACGTGATGAAACCGGAGTTCACGTACAGCGGATCTGGCGAGTCGGCGATGTCGATCTCCAGGTCGGAGATGAGGCCGACAAGCGTCTCTTCCGTGTCGCTGTCGTTCGCGGCGTTCGGATCGCCGGCGGTGACAACCGTAACGGAGTTGTTCTTGACGCCGCCCGTGGGCGCTGTGGCCGTGACGGTAAAGACCTTCGTCTCGTAGGCGCCAAGGCCGGCGTAGGTGACCTCAAAAACGTTGGGCATGATTTCGGTGGACGGCACGGACGTCGTGGCGCCGGTCAGCGTCGAATCGATCGTCGCCGTGACGGTGGTCGAACCGACGGGCGTCGCCGTGCGATTGCGGACGCGTACGTTGTAGACGATCTGGCCGGGGACATCCGTGACAGGGTCGAGCGCGTCATCGATGCGAACTTCGACGTCGCCCGCGGAGGCCTGTGTCGGCGTGACCTTGATGGCGTAGATGCCGTCAACGTTGTCGTTGCCGTTGAGACCGTCGGCGCGCATCAGCGCGTAGATCGTGACGTCACCGTTGGCGTCGCGGTTCGAGAGCTCCAGCATGCCGGAGCTGATCGACGTCAGGGCCGGCAGGTCGTCGATGACCGTGGCGTCGGCAATGCCGTCGCCATCCACGTCAACGTTGTCGCCGACCTGGACCACGACCTCGCCGTTGAGGATCAGCGATTCGACGCCGCCGACCGTCCAGAAGACGACCCAGTCGCCCTGGTCGTTCATATCGGCGTGGTTGATCGCGCCGCTGACGGCGCCTTCCGGCAGGATATCGCCTTCTCGGAGCACGACCTGACCGTCGAAGACCACGAAGGCGTCTTCCGTTGTCGCGGCCGCTGAGTCACCCGTGAGGAAGACCTGGCCGAAGTCATTGATTTCGAGCTGGGCGAAGTTGTCCCAGGTCTCGCCGACAAGACCGCCAATGGAGGCGGGAATCGGCATGCCTTCCTGAACGATGCCACGATCGAGGTAGAGCGCGTAGCCGGACACGACGACGACGTTGTCGTTCGATGTCGTGAACGGCGAGTTGTTCGTATCCATCGTGATTTCGGCGATGTACTCGCCGCCGGTGCCGGAGATGCCGTACCAGGATTCGATGCTGGTGCTGTCATCGTCGACGATGGCGGGCAAACCCGGCAGCAGGTCGCCGCTGCTCAGCAGAACCTGGTAATCCGTACCGCGCATCAGGTGTTCCGTCGCGATGGGCGTGCGAACACGGGCGATGTAGTACGGCACGCCGTCAAAGGACAGCATCTGTGTGCTGACGAGATCCCAGTCGATGCCGGCGAGAGGTCCCGTGGTGATGGGCGTTTCCTCTTCCATCAGCACTGTGCCGTTGATAAACAGCGTCGGCTCCGTCACGCCGTTGATGACGGCTCGATAGAGCACGGCGCCGGAGTCGTCGAGGTCGATCGTCGTGTTGATCGATGTCTGCTCGTAGGTACCGACTGTCTGTTCAACCCACAGGGTTCCGGCGGGCGTGACACCGTCCGGCGAGCCGAAAATGCGATTGACGGAACCACCGCCGTCGTTCGCTGTCATGATGACACACCAGCCACCGGCGCCGTTGGTCTGCGGGTTCGATACGGATGAGACGGCGCCTTCGATCGGCAGCGTCTCGCCTTCGTAAACAAGGAGTTTCGGGACTTGTGCGAAGGCTGTCGCGCCGATGAAGCTCACGGCGGCCAGGCTCGCAAGGATGAATGGAATGGAACGTCTTCGGGACATCTGTTTCTTTTCCTCCAAT
>ERZ795053.433-NODE-433-length-53621-cov-16.064575_pt1 | contig 53621 bp, 43 predicted proteins | sample MGYA00375137_ERZ795053 | MGnify/ENA primary metagenome ERZ795053 (study PRJEB30182, sample SAMN05720284) | activated sludge metagenome | isolation source: Anaerobic digester | place: Hong Kong | collected 2014-12-17 ...
AAGTGTATTACAACGGTTTTTATTACGATACCGAGGTCATCAATGCCTTGAAAGGATTTGCACACCCATCAAATAAAGCCGATTCCAAAACCGTTTTTGACGAAAATTTCATCACCCAGAGGGAACGGGAAGTGTTGGAATTGATCTGCCTTCAAAAAACGTCACAAGAAATAGCAGACGCACTTTTCATCAGTAAAAGAACCGTAGAAGTGCACCGAAAAAACCTCTTGGAAAAAACAGAAGCAAAGAATTTGGCAGGACTGGTCATTTTTGCCATGAAGAACAGTTTGGTTCCCCCAATCCTATTTGAATAATTTTTCCTAACTTACCCAAACTAAACTCCCCTTTTAATTAAAGCTATAGAAACGCTATGCTTACCAAAGTATATGGGGGAGCCGTGCTTGGGGTCGAAGCAACCACCATTACGGTCGAGGTCAATACCGATTTGGGCGTAGGCTACCATTTGGTAGGACTTCCCGACAATGCCATCAAAGAGAGCAATTACCGAATTGCGGCAGCCCTTCAAAACAATGGCTATAAAATTCCTGGAAAAAAAATTACCTTAAACATGGCTCCTGCCGACCTACGCAAGGAGGGCTCTGCCTACGACCTTACCTTGGCCATGGGTATTTTGGTCTCTACGGGTCAGATTTTGGAACAAAGACCCTTGGCTGATTATGTCATTATGGGTGAGCTGTCTTTGGACGGTACCCTACAACCCATTCGAGGAGCTCTTCCTCTTGCCATCAATGCGCAAAAGGAAGGTTTCAAAGGGTTTATCCTTCCCAGGCAGAATGCAAAAGAAGCAGGTATTGTGGAAGGATTAACCGTTTACGGAATTGAAACCATTACGGAAGTGATTGAATTTTTCAATGAGGGCAAGGACCTGACAGCCACTAAAGTAGACATGCAAGCCGAGTTTTACGAGCATCTGGAAAATCCTGAATTTGATTTTGCCGATGTGAAAGGGCAAGAAAGCATCAAGCGGTGTATGGAAATTGCCGCTGCGGGAGGACACAACATCATACTGATTGGACCTCCGGGAAGCGGTAAAACCATGTTGGCCAAGCGTTTGCCCAGTATTTTGCCACCACTTACCTTGAACGAAGCTTTGGAAACGACCAAAATTCACAGTGTGGCGGGCCGCACCTTGGAAAAAGGGGGTATCATGACTTTCAGGCCGTTTCGCGGGCCACACCACACCATTAGTGATGTGGCTTTGGTAGGAGGAGGGCAATACCCGCAGCCAGGCGAAATTTCATTGGCCCACAATGGCGTTTTATTTTTGGACGAATTGCCGGAATTCAAACGGAGTGTACTGGAAGTGATGCGCCAGCCTTTGGAGGACCGGGAAGTAACCATTTCCCGTGCCAAATTTACGGTAACGTACCCGGCAAGTTTTATGTTGGTTGCCAGCATGAATCCCAGCCCTGGGGGCTATTTCAACGAACCCGATGCCCCGGTAGTATCCTCCCCAGCTGAAATGCAGCGGTATTTAAGCAAGATTTCGGGGCCATTACTAGATCGCATTGACATTCATGTGGAAGTGACTCCAGTTCCTTTTGAAAAGTTGAGTAACGGTCAAAAGGGGGAACAAAGTATCCATATTCGCGAACGTGTAACTCAGGCAAGGTTGTTACAGACCAAACGGTTTCAGGACCTCGAAAAAGTACATTACAATGCCCAAATGGGGGTAAAACAGATTCGGAATTTTTGCCAATTGGATGAAACGTCCAAAAATTTACTGAAACAAGCCATGGAACGGCTCAACCTGTCTGCACGTGCTTACGATCGCATCCTAAAAGTGGCCCGAACCATTGCCGATTTAGAGGGTCTGGAGCACATTGCAGGCCATCATATTTCCGAAGCCATTCAATACCGAAGCCTAGATCGGGATGGATGGTTGGGGTGAAGTGTTAAAAAAAGGGGGAAAAGACCCTTTCGATAACCATCAAATAACTCTATGGTATTGATTTCAAAGTCTATAGATTTCAGGCATCAAAGTTAACATCATGAAACGACTCATTGTATCGGCCAAGGCCAGCCAACTTTTCGGGGATTTTCTTTTTGTGGTAAGTGTATCAAAAGAAGAAGACGGAAAACCCGTTACCAAACTTAAGAAAGAACATTTTGAGATTCATTACATGGCTAGTAAGAATCATGCTAGTGCCTACCAACGCCAAGTAAAAAGCATAAAAGAGAAACCTTCGGGAGTCTATGTGGTTCAACTTGAAAACAATCCCATTCAGCCCAATTACTTCCCGGGCAGGTTTGTTTTTTCAGTCGCAGTGCGCAAGTATTACCCAGTGATTGGGGTAGCCGGAGAACGACCTCAACGCCCAACCAAATACGATTTTGGCCAAACATTGGCCACGGGCGAACTTGTTGATTAGCTGCTAGGAGTTTTGCCTTGAAGTCAATGGAACTACTTCAATGGAACATTTTGTAATAAAATTGGTGGACCACACTCTTCATGGGAAGATCCCCTTTGGAATCGCCAAAATAGTGGATTTCATTATAAGCATCCAGGTCGATTTCTGCTCTTACCCTAATGGGTTTTTGTTCCCCATTGCAATTGGGCCCAAGGAATTTGCCCATAAGACGCCCCTTTTGATAGTGCGCTTGGGTACAGATTAATTTTACGTCTAAATATGCGGCGATGGGACCTAGCCAAATGTCCAGGGATGCAGAAACGATATATACCGTTCCCTCTTTCTTGTGTTTTTCAATCGATTGAAGGGCTTTTTCTCGAAACCCGCGGGTTTCTATGAGGTTTTCAAGAAACCCTTCTGCCATAATATCTAATTGACTTTTCGTTTTCCCTTTCAGAAAAGCGGCAACAAAGCGTTCCTTGATTTTTGATTTGGAAAACAGCCCAAGCTTGGCCAGAAAGAAGAGGGGCGAAAAGACGAGGAACTTACCAACAAAGCTGGAAGTGTTTGAGGAATACTTCAAAAACAAGAACAAAGAGTCCTTTTTGGTAATTGTACCGTCAAAATCGTAAAGAAACAGCTTTTTGCCCACAGATTTATTTGTTGTAAATAATCAACCCAAAGCTCAAAATCCATAACAGGATATTTATTTGGATAAAGGGATCTTTGTAAATCAATTTGGTAGGGGATTCGGTTTTTTGATACACAAAAGTTTGTTGCAAATACCGGAATACCCCTAAGATAACAAACAAGGAAGTAGCGTAGAGATGGGAAAACCCAAATTGCGCTTCCACAGAAGGCGCTATGGAGTACATAATATAGCAAACGATGGTGATTGTAACGGAGCTGATTAGTGCAGCATCAATAAAGGCAAGGTTGTAACCCGTTAATGAAGCCCTTTTTCCTTCATGAGACGCCATCAACTCGCCACGTCGCTTGCCCAACGCCAAGACCAGGGCCAAAGAAAATGTCAGCAAAAAGGCCCATTTGGACACTTCAATCCCCGTAACCACACCTCCAAAAATTACCCGAAGTACAAATCCGATGGCAATGATCCCGATGTCCAAAATAGCGATGGATTTTAGCCCAAAAGTATAAGCCAGGTTCAGCAAAAAGTAAATACCAAGTGGGACCAGTTGCATGGGTGAAAATTTGTAAACACAAAGGAAAAATAGTAATACAACAATGGGAATACAACTTAACAAAGCATTTCTTGGAGCGATAGCTCCTGAGGCCAAAGGTCGCATTTTCTTTTCGTCGTGTAAACGATCTTTTTCCAAATCCTTAAAATCATTGATTACGTAAATAAGGCTGGCTAGCAACGAAAACACCGCAAAAGCATAAATAGATTCCCACAGCAAAGACGTATCGAAAAGGTGCCCCGAAAAAAATAGCGGTAAAAATACAAATAGGTTTTTTACCCATTGGTGTACTCTAAATAGGTTGATATAGGGAATCATAACGTACTTTTATCCTTTTGGTAACGAACCAATTTTACGGTCTTAATATTATTTTGATTGTAATAGGTCTTCTCCGAAATTTGATGGTACCCTGAAACGACAGGAATCGTGTTCTTGAAATTTTTTGGAGTCAACCGTAAGTCCAAAAATAGAAAATACTCTTCAGGTTGGTCTTTTTCAAGAAGTTTTGAAAATGACTCAAGGTAGCCGTTCTTCTTTCGGATATTATTTTGCTGTAGGTAATAATCAAAATATCTTCTATGGTTTCCTATAAATAACACATAGGCCTCTGGATTAATATTTCTAGCATCTTGGGCAATCTCTCTATAGGAGGTTGATTGTGTATAATAGGGGCGGTCATTAAGGAAAAGCACGAGCAAGCTGTAAATAACTACAGAAGTTACAAAGCCATTTCGTATATTTTTTTTCTTTGGAATTTTGGAAATATAGAATCCAAGTAAAATTAGGATGGGCCCAAGGACTACTATAAAATATCTAGAGACTAATATACTGTTGGAAACCTTGGACTGCACCATGGGAAAGAAAAAGTAAAAAATAGTCCATCCACAAAGCAACCACAAAGCTTTTTGGTGTTTTAGAAAAGGTTTGAAAAAAGAGTATTTGTTTGTAAACTTTTGGAATAGAAGCATGAAAATGGTTCCCACAATGAGAATTAAGCTTATCGTAGAAAGGAGGTAGTCGTTAAAAAACTCCTGAAAGTAAGTGATAATCATTTTTGCCGAAGGGGTATCTCGCCAAGATTGATGTGGTACTTTTAATTGTTTGATAAGTATGGGAATCCATGCTGAAAATAACAAAATAGGGACGGCAAAACTAAGGGCATATTGTTTAAAATGGGTTTTTAGGGCTTTCCAGGGCAATAAAAGCAAAAGCATTACTCCTTGTCCTGCATAAACAAACAGCGCATAGTAGTGGGTGTATAACAATGCCGTGGTAAAGCCAATATACCCTATAAGTGTTTTTTTTGAAGGAACCCCGCGCATAAGTTTTACAAAGTAAAAAAACGAATAGTTGGATAAGGCCATAAAAAAGGAGTACGAACGCACTTCCTGACTATAGCGGATGAGGTACGAATTAACCACCACCAATAGCAGGGTATAAAGAGCCACTTTTTTGTTGAACAACAGTTTGGCCAATTGGAACAGTGAAAAAGCGGCCAATAACCCCCATAATACACTAAAAATTCTTAATGAAGTATCATTGAAACTAAAAATTCGGCACCATAAATTGGATAACAAATTATGAAGTGGGGGATGAACATCAAACTTCATGATATCAATTACCTTTCCAAGCGAGCGCGACGGGTTCGCAGTATCTGCGGTAAATAACTCATCGTTCCAAAGGCCTTCGTAGTTCAAATTATAGAGCCTCAATGCCAAGGCAGCGAGTAACAACAATATTAAATACGGATTGTATTTTTTATCCAAAAACGAGATTTTCATTCGTACTGATTTTTGTAACAACCAAAATAATGGAAAGTTTCTGGAAAGTAAAGAAATCCAAATATTAAAAAACGATTTCTGTTAGTAAGAACTTATTAAGACCAACTTTCTCTCTTATACTCATTTCTCCTCGATGCAGCCTCCCTATTTTTCATCACCAAATGATCTTGATCTATTTTTTTGCTTCGATACCCAAATAAGTGAAAAATTTCCTTGGTAAAAAACCGAGCAATTTTTTTGTCTACATATAGGCTTTGTCGATTACTATCACCCCAATGGACTCCGGGTAGCCATACCAGAATCCGATCCATTTTGGTATTGCGCAACCATCGGGACAACCATAAAAAAATAAAAGGAATTCTTTTGATGATGAAGTAGCCATCTTCCCCCTTGCCTTGATACAACGGCATAAAAATCTTTCCGGAATAGGGGGCCAATGAGTCGCAATCGTTGATTTTTGCCAACAATTGTCTTTTGTGAATCCGTTGAAAATTATGAAAACCAGGTTCCATGGAAAAAGTACCTTGACGGGGGACTTCTTGCCTATGGATGATTTCATAAAACCACTGGTTTCTTTGGGCTATGGCAGAAAGGCGCTGATACTCCGAGCTGAAATTAAAGGCCTCTTTTTCAAGGCAGCCTGTAAATGCTAAGGTTAAGAATATAAACGAATAATGGTTTTCGGAAGCAAAACGCGATTGATGCTGTCCTCCTTCAAATCCAAACGCCACATAACCCAGCTCATTAATGTAACTTAGTAACGGGCCATCCAGATATTCTTCAATTCCAAGGACGATGGGTAGGGGGTACTGTTTGGTGAAACTCCTGTTAAGTAAACTGTCGTTGATGGTCAAAAAGGGGATGGTTTCAGCCGATGTGGTGTGCAGGTCAAAAAAGTAAAAGGGGCCTTCTTCTACTTCCAGAATTTGTTCCAGAAGCATTAACAGCTCGTATTGCTCTTGGAGGTCAGCTTGCCGTGGGGTTTTTTCTTGAAGCGATTTGAGTTTATCCTTAGTAAATTGCCGGTTCAAATCCACTTCTAAAAACCGCACCCCAGCCTCCAGGGCTTTTATGTTTCCGGTAAGGGCAATCATTTTCCCTTTAAATTGGGAGGCAAAGGGCTTAAGGTCTTGTATGGCTTTTTGCAAGGCCATAACGCCGCTGGGTTCGTTTCCGTGAATGCCTCCAACAAAAATTAGGGTGGGGCCTTTTTTGGAGCCTTCAAAGGTTCCAATGATTCGGTGGTATGTAGTCTTTTTTTCGACGGTGTTATTCCTTATCATAGGCCATTACATCCTTTATGGTAATAATTCCCACCAATTCACCATTTTGCATTACGGGCAAGCACCCTATCAATTGTTCCTTCATAATGGAAATAGCATCTTCCACGGGAGTAGTGGCTTGGGTCGTGACCACCTTTTCTACCATAATGTCCTTAACTAATTGGGTTGGATTTTTCATGTGATTTCCAGAGTTTCCCACATGGGTCCAAGTAAGCAAGCCAGTAAGTTTTCCCTCTTCGTTTTCAACAGGCATGTGGTGGATGTTTTTCCATCGCATAATACTGGTGGCCAGATCGGCTAAGTCATTTTCCTTAACGGTCAATAAACGGGTTGTCATGATGTGCCCAACCCAAGGCGAACTATCTTTCAAGGGTTTTTCCGCTTTAATATCTGGCCATTCATGAACAGGCTCCCCCTTTTTTTGGTTTTTGTACATCCCGCGGGTAATAAGGCGCAGTGCATGATCTTTTTTCTGGGATCTTTGCAATTTCCTAAAGTTGGAAACCAGCCATTGCGCCCCACTTTTTTTTGCCACACGGCGCTCAATGATTTCCAAATAACGTTCTATGGAATCATGATCGATCCCACAGGATTCTAAACCTTCATAGGCTAACGGAAGGAATTCCTTGGTCACCAATTCAGGGGCATCGTAGGTTTTGCCATCCCAGCACAAAACCGTTTGCTTTCCATTACGCGCTGCTTTGATGAAATTGGTTTTTGCTTCGCGAAAATCCATAACGGCCTCCATATTATCGAATTTTTTGGGTCGCCCTTTCATTAACCCTACCCAGAAGGCGAAAGTGGCCATCTCGTCTATAATTGATGGTCCAGAGGGGATGTATCGGTTTTCAATCCTAAGGTGTGGTTTTCCATTAGTAACGCCATAGCAAGCACGATTCCATGGATAGATTGTTCCGTTGTGAAGCCCCAAAGCCTTCAATTTGGGAATTTTTCCTTGTTGGAGTAATTCAAGTGGATTTTCGCTTATTTCTGTAGTCAAAATGCTTTTATACTGCGAAATATTATCCTTGTAGATGTTTGCGACATTGCCACTGGCCCAATTGCTTCCGAAGGAAACCCTGGGCAATTGATCCTTAAGGGCTAGGGAAGTTTGTCGGGTATCGATACTTTGCCGGAACAATGCCACCCTGGTTTCGTTCCATAGCTCCCTGCCCAGCAGCAAGGGCGAATTAGCACAAATTGATAACACAGGGCCGGCCATAGCTTGTGCCCAATTAAAACTGGAGATGAAGTCTTCCGGATCTATTTGCAAGTGCAGTTGGAAACTGGTATTGCACGCTTCAAAGAGTACGGTGTCGTGACGAATGCTCAGTTCGTCCACTCCCATAAGGTGTAGGTAAAAGTGCGACCCCCTTAAACGCATGAGCCTATCGTTGAGTATTTTGTAACGTGGACGGTCCGTAAGGTAGTCCAGATGCAGGTGGTTTTGGGTAATGGTAGGCAAAATACCTGTGAGAACAACCCGAGAGCCTGCTTCCCGGGCAGTAGCATCGGCTTTATCCAATAATGATTGCAGTTGTGTTGCTACTTTGGTAAAGCAGTCCGACTCCAAAACAACAGGGTCGAGATTGATTTCCAGGTTGTATTTTGCAAGTTCTGTTGTAAAGTGGGGATCGTCAATTTTTTCGAGGATTTCCTCTGCATTCTTTGCAGGGCGCCAATCTTTGGTTACGAGGCAAAACTCCTGTTCAGCACCAATTCGTGTAATTCCACTCTCAAAATAATTGTGCTCAAGCATCCATTCCAACGCTTCAATATCCTGAAGAAGTCGCTCGACATAAAGGGCCTGCTCTTGGTTGTTTGAGGGAAGATCTACTTTTTGTTCGCCCATTTCCTTGTAATATAAGTCTAAATTCAACAAATATCACATTTGAAAAAATGATTTCAGTCAGTTTCACAGTTTCGACTAGTTGCAAAACACCCTTGAAGGGTATTTAACACTATTTTAAGGACTTATTTTTTGGGGAATAGTATCTTTAAAAATTCACAAAACAATCAAAAAATGAATTCCATAAAAATTAGTTACTTCCTCTTTTCTTTAGCTGCGACATTGCTATTGACCTCGTGTAAAGAATCAAAAACAGCGGATTCCGATAGTGCCAAACTTTCGATCGATTTCGAAAAATACGAGTTGGCCAATGGCCTTGATGTAGTATTACATCAGGACAAAAGCGACCCCATTGTTTCCCTAGCCATTCAGTATGGAGTAGGTTCCAACAGGGAAAAAACTGGTCGTACCGGTTTTGCGCACCTCTTTGAGCACATGTTATTTCAGGAATCGGAAAATGTGCCTCAGGACCAGTTTTTCAAAAAAATTCAGGATGCTGGAGGAACCTTAAATGGCGGTACTTGGAAAGATGGAACTATTTATTATGAAGTAGTTCCCAAAAATGCTATGGAAATGGTGATGTGGCTGGAAAGTGATCGCATGGGGTATTTGATCAATACCGTTACGGAATCGGCTTTCTACAACCAACAAGAGGTGGTTCAGAACGAAAAAAGACAACGCGTAGACAACAACCCTTACGGTCATACCAACTGGGTATTGGACAAAAATATTTACCCTGAAGGACACCCCTATAACTGGCAAGTTATAGGAGAGCTTGTTGATTTGCAAAATGCTACCGTAGAAGATGTGAAGGAATTTTACGACCGTTTTTATGGCCCTAACAATGCTACCTTGGTTTTAGCAGGCGATTTTGAAAAAGAGGAAGCTAAGGCTTTGATTGAGAAATACTTTGGTGAAATCAAAAGACGACAGGAAGTAGCCCCAATGGAGCCGCAACCTGTAACTATTTCGGAAACAAAACGCTTGTACCACGAAGATAATTTTGCTCAAGCTCCACAGCTGAATATGGTCTGGCCCACGGTACAACAATATACCGACGATGCCTACGCCTTGGACTTTTTGGCCGAAATTCTTTCCAGTGGTAAAAAAGCCCCTATGTACAAGGTGTTGGTAAAGGAAAAGGAGCTTACGGCCCGAACCTCTGCCTATAACAATTCGCAGCAAATTGCTGGCGAGTTTCATGTACGCATTACAGCAAATGATGGGGTAGATTTGGACGATGTGGAAGCCGCCATTTTTGAGTCATTTGAATTGTTCGAGAAAGAAGGAGTTACCGATCGAGACATCGAGCGTATCAAGGCTGGATTGGAAACCCAATTTTACAACGGCATCAGCAGTGTGCTTGGCAAATCGTTTCAACTTTGTCAATACAATGTTTTTGCTGGAGATCCCGGATTCATAGAAACGGATATCGAAAACATCAAAAAAGTGACCAAGGAAGATGTTGTGCGGGTGTATGAAAAATACATAAAAGGCAAGCCGTTTGTTTTGACCAGTTTTGTACCAAAGGGCCAAATGACATTGATTGCGGAAAATTCCGAAAAGGCCCCAGTGGTGGAAGAGGAAATTAAGGAGAATGTTGAAAAGACGGTGGTGGATTCCGGTGAAGAGATTGTTAAAACGCCTACCAATTTTGACCGTTCTGTAGAACCAGAGCAAGGCCCTGCACCCGCCTTGAACATTCCGGAAACGTGGACGGCTGAACTCTCTAACGGACTGAAAGTGTATGGTATTACCCAAAATGAAATTCCGACTGTCAACTTTAGCTTTGTCATTGAGGGAGGACACCTTTTAGATGATATGAACCACAATGGAGTAGCTAATCTCATGACGGACATCATGATGGAAGGAACCGCGTCCAAAACCCCTGAAGAACTTGAAGAAGCCATCGAAATGCTTGGCGCGAGCATCAATATGTATACCACCAACGAATCGATCGTCGTGCAAGGAAATACCTTGGTGCGTAATTTTGATGCGACTATGGAATTGGTGAAGGAAATTTTATTGGAGCCCCGTTGGGACGAAGAAGAATTCGCGAGAATCAAAACGGCTACAATTAACCAAATCAAACGCTCTGCCGCCGATCCAAATACGGTGGCCAGGAATGTGTTCAACAAAGTCCTTTATGGCAAAAACCATATTTTTAGTTACCCTGCCGTTGGGGATGAATCCTCTGTGGAAGCCATTACCATGGACGACCTAAAGGCCTTTTATGAAAAGAATTTTTCACCGTCCATCACCAATTTTCAAATTGTTGGAAAAATAGATAAGCCAGCAACCCTAAAAGCCCTTTCGGCCATTGAATCCAATTGGGCTGCGAAGGAAGTAACAATTCCGGAATATCCCATTGCCAATACACGTGATAAGGCTTCATTGTATTTTGTGGATATCCCCAACGCCAAACAATCGGTAATCAATATTGGGTATATAGCTTTGCCCCGCACAAGCCCGGATTTTTACCCGGTAGAAGTAATGAATTACAAACTGGGAGGGTCTTTCAGCGGTAACGTAAATTTGATTCTTCGGGAAGAAAAAGGATACACCTATGGGGCCCGGACCAATTTTGGTGGTGGTAAAGTTCCTGGTACGTTTACCGCATCCTCGAGTGTCCGTACCAATACAACGGGGGAATCTGTTACAATTTTTAGGGATGAAATCAACAAGTATAGGGACGGCATTTCAGAAGACGATTTGACGTTTACAAAAAACGCCTTGATTAAATCGAATGCACGTCGCTTTGAAACACAATTTGCTTTGTTGGGGATGCTCCAGGAAATGAGCGCTTACAACCTTTCTCCCGATTACATTGCAGGCGAAGAATCGGTCATAAAAAACATGACCTTAGAGCAGCACCAATTGTTGGCCAACAAGTATTTGGATCCTTCAAAAATGGCTTACTTGGTAGTGGGGGATGCGACCACCCAATACCCACAATTTAAATCCATGGGCTTTGATGAAGTGATGCTTTTGGACAAGGATGGGGAAGAAGTAACCTTGGAAGAAGTGATGCAGTAGTTAATTTTTCTATTGTAGAAAAGGGGCGTTTTTTTACAATGCCCCTTTTTTTAAAATAGGCGGTCCTCTTTGTGATACTCTCTTTTTATCCCCCTCATCAATATTTCAAGGGTAAGCTCACTCTGCTTATGGTACAAAACCTGTAGGCTACAATATTGGATGATGTTTACAATGTTGGATCCGCTTAAATAATACTTTTTTGCAATAAGATTCCAATCAATTTCCTGAGCGATCAGCAATTTTTTGGGCAAATTGATTTGCCACAGCAGTTTTCGTTCCCGTTCTCCAGGCAATTCAAAGGGGCAGAACGACTGAAACCGCCGTGTAAACGCTTCATCAATATTGTCCTTAACATTGGAAGCCAAAATAACCAATCCCGGATGGGTTTCTACCCGCTGAAGTAAATAGGAAACTTCTTGGTTGGCATATTTGTCGTGTGCGTCCCTAACATTGGTTCGTTTTCCAAAAATGGCATCGGCTTCGTCAAAAAACAAGATCCAGTCTTTGTTTGCTGCCCTGTTGAACAAATTCGATAAATGCTTTTCAGTTTCACCAATGTACTTCGAAACTACCGTAGAGAGGTCGATTCGGTAAACAGGTTTTTGGGTATATTTTCCCAACAAACTGGCAGTCAAGGTTTTTCCCGTGCCTGGTGGGCCGTAAAACAATGCCCGATATCCAGCTTTCACGCGATTTTTCATGCCCCATTCTTCCATAAATTCCTTATTGTGAAGCAACCAGATTTCCAGTTCTTTGATAAATTTTTCCGTTTTGGGATTCAACACCAAATCGTCCCAAGTGAGGGAGGTGTCCAAGCGCTCTGCTGGAAAGTCGGTGCTCAGCTTTGGAGGAGGAACCTTCCCAGTAGTCAAAAGGTGCACAGCCTCTTGAAACAGTAACAATTTTCCACTCATCAGTGGTTCCCCTTCGGGTACGCTGTCTAGGTATAGGAGTTCCTTGGTATAAAAAAGGTGGTCTTCCTCAAAATAGAAATTGCAAGCAATCCTTTCGTTGAGGTTGTTTCCGGCCAAAAGGAATTGAACGGTTTCTCCAGTGGGAAGAATACCACGGTGGTGTTTGCCCTTGGTGCCTCCGAATATAGGAAAATCCGTTCCATTGGGAAAAACGTCCGAAACGGTCGTGATTAGAAAGTCGGGCAAAATATGGGGTGCCATGGCCAAAAAAAGAATCACACATTCTTTTTGCGACAATTGTTGTTCCTTAGCAAAGGAGGGCAGTAAGGAATTTCCAAGGTTTTCAAGTTCACATTTGGGTGCTTCCGAATCAAAATTTCCCTCGGGGTTTTGCATCCTCCATGCAATAATTTCCCTCAGAAAGGAAAATACTTTCGACAGATCGGTATTGTTGGTCATCGTATTCATGAGCTATATTTTTGATAGGCAGCAGCCAGTTTGGCATCGTATTTATTTTGTTTGTAACCGGGACCGTTATACCCTTTTGCGAAGGCTTCCCAATCTTTGTTTTGAAGGTGTTTCATTAAATTGGTTACTTGACAGAATTTTCCAAATGCTTCCAAATGAGCCTTTTCATGGGTGTACATATGCGACACAAAGCTATCCACATTGGGATACCCAAGGGTAGCCCAATGAAAACCCATAATCTGGAAAGATCCATAAGAAGCTGCCTCATAAGCAGCATCATGCACCCTATCGTCCTCATCCAGTCCTGCGGCTTTTTCAAGACGGTCGTATTCCTGTTTTCCGCCCTGATAATATTTTTTGGTCCAAGTTTTATAAAGTACGTTTTCAGTTTTGGTTGAAATCAATGATTGTGGGTCGATACCCTTGCTTTGAAGCTGTTTCCAGAAAATATGTCCTTCAAATAAAATCCTTGGCCTCCCGTCCAAAAGAAATCCCTTACCGCTGCTTTCAATTTCATTCACCGCTTTTACTGCTGCCAATTCCACCTGAAACTTCTGTGCAAAAACCTTTAGATCGGACTCACTGAGAAATTTATCATTGAATAGCGTGACTTGGTTTTGGGCTGCCACCAACTTTGACCAAGTCTTGGGCCCTACAATTCCGTCCACAACCAATTGGTGTTTTAGTTGAAAGTCCTTAACTGCCGTATCGGTATCTTTCCCGAAGTACTCATTTACATCCAGTTCGTAGCCTAGGGAAAGCAATAGTTCTTCGAGGGTATAAACTTCGGGTCCTGTAGCTTTGTATTTAAGGGTTTTCATCGGAAGGATTTTGAGTATTGGCAAGGGCCGTAATTTCTGAAAATTGTTTTCTGAGCATGGGATGTTTCAGAATGGCTTTTACATAAGCCAAGCTGCTTTTGCTTAAATGACGGGATAGGGTAGGTTCATAAAACTTCCAAGGATCAAAAAAACTCTTATCGGGTTTTTCTGTAAGGGTAAGGATTTCATTGTTTTCCACAGCCAAAAAGTTGGATAATTGCTTTTTCACTGCATCATTGGCGATGGCTCCAGCCAAATAGTTTTCGACATCCTTCAACGACACCTTATGGGGCATGAACAATTGATAGTATTGAATTTTGGAAGGTTGTGCTTTTTCCCAGTTGCTTAGATAATTACTCAAATAACCAGGAATCTTATCCAGGTTGAGTCCTGTCTGAAGGTCGGCTACAATGTTATCGGTTTCTACTTCGTTCTTGACGATATGGTCGATGTGGTTTTCCTTTTTGAATTTTTCCACCAAAAAATGGACGTATAGGGTTTTACTGTTGATGATTTCCACATAGACCACTTTTTTATCATGAAGGAGTGTTGTGTTGCGTAACAAATAGTTGTGCACATCCAAACATCCCAATAAGCCACTATTGTCGATGGCACCGGCATCTATAAAATGACCATAACCCGGAATTTTAGCCGCCGGACTAAAAACAGGAAAGCGATTGGTGGTTGAAACCGCTTGATAGTAAGGCAAGGTCTTATTTTGATAGAGCGTTGCCAGATTTTCTGCAAATGGAAACAGGCTTTCAAAATGGTTGGGTTTTACAGACCACAAAATGCCCCGGCTACCTTTGGTACTTGCTGTATTCATGATAAGGCTAGGGTAGTAGCCTGTTCTTTCGTAGGCTCTTAACCAATAGTCCCTAAACGATGTATCGGAAAGTGTATTGGATTTTTGGTCTTCAATATGGTTTTGGTATTTCCGCATGGCATAATAAGGCCGATCCCTAACCCCAAGGCGTTGGTTAAAGGGCCAGATTTTGCGATAGGAATCCAACCCAAAAGTAAAAGTAAGGTCGATGGAAGTATAGTTCTGTCGTGAAAGGGTATCTATTTTTTGCTGTATGGCTATAAAGTTTTTACCATCCTGCTGGTATAAACCCGTATATAATGCCAACCCCAAAGATCCACCCGATGCCCCAGAAAGCGCAATCGTATTGTCCAGCAACGCTCCTTTGCTCTCTATTTGGAGGGTGTTCAAGACGTTTAGGGTCCATACGTTGGCTTTCAGCCCGCCTCCATGGGATGCAATTAGGAATAACGTGGTGTTGTGTTTTTCTTCCAGTTTGCTCCAAAATTGATTTTCGGTTATTTCTGGCAATTTGTTTTCCACTAAATCCAACTCGTGGGTCCTAGTTTCAATGGAACCTAACTTGCTTATCAATACCAAAACCACCAATAGTGCAGTAAATCCAAAAATGATCTTAAATCGGGCGGTGGAAAACAAATCCATTTTTTTTGCCACAAAAAAATACTTACCCAAACTAGCGATGATGAAGTAATAGAAGTAGAAAAAGGCCAACAAAATTGGAATGCCATTGGTAAGCCCCCATCCCTTTATGCTGGCAAAGCTGGAATATACCAACAGGATTATGGAAACTATGAAGTTAAAATTGAAAAGCATCAAATAGTTTTCGGCTTTTTCAAAGTGCTTTATCAAACGAATGAATAACGCTACTGCAACCAAAAGTGGGCTGGTAAGGGTATTCAGCACCTCTGTAGACCTAGTTCTTAGGAGTCGAAAGAACAGGTAATTAATCATCAACACATAGCTGGTAAGCAAGAGTGTAATAAAACCGATGGGGCTGAAGGTCACCAAACATACTGTAAGAATGAGTAATATTAAACTCAGCAAGCCCACCACAAAATAAGTTATTCCCAAACGTTTGTAATACCTTTTTAGTTTTCCAGCATCCTTGTTGTTTTTAAGTCGAGTGAAGCGTTCCTTAACATAGATGTAGGACAGCATGGGAAGGAAAAGGAGGATGTAAATAATGATTTTTATGGTAGGCAGTGGAAAATTTTCGAAAAGCAGATTCGGTTCAAAACTACTGATGATGAAATGAATCCATACAAAGTGAATTAATAAACCAAGGGAATAACGAAGGTAATTGGCCCAGTTGTCAGGTTTGTAGGTTGTATTTTCTTTGGCTTTATAGATGTAGGCCGGAAATTTTCTAAGTGGCCAAAAGTTAAAGGGATGTACTTTAATCCAAACGGTATAATTTTCCGAATTGTTGAGGTTGGCAGCGTAGTAAGTATAAATAGGGTAGTGCGAAAGTACAATGGCCAGCGCATTGATGAACAGGAATGCCAAAAACAATGAAAACCGGGAATGAGTATTCTCCACTAAGTCAACCAGCATAGTAAATGCTTGGTCCATTTGTGTGAGCAGCAAGAGGATAATGGCAATCACCAAGAGGCTTAGGATGGAAGCCTTGAAGAAGTTTTTGAAAGACTTTTTCAAGTGATTGAGGTGCTCTATAAAGGTATTGAACAGGGCCTTTTTATCCATAAGTACGTTTATTTACTAAATTACAACAGCTTCCTTAGCGAAACAAGGGGATTTTTCCTGAACCCTACAATTTCCCAGAATCAAGCAGAGCAAGTTTGGCTTGAAAATTGGTTTTGGCTTGCTCACAACAAGGTACGCCTTTATGCTTTCCATTTTTCCCTATAAATAGCATCACGCCTCTTTATGTTTTCCTCGATTAATGGTTGAAGTTGCCCTAAAATTGAATCGAAATGAGCCCGATGCAACCGAATGGCTTCAGAAATGTGCTCTTGCAACCTGCTTTGGGTTTCAATGGCATATTCCTGTACACTATCGTCAATTCCAGGTTCATATTGGGCCATTCTCTGTTTCATGCTGTCTAAGAACCTACCGTTGAAAAACCCAATGGCAGTATAGAAATCCGGAGTATTCCATGCACTCTTTTCGAATTCCTCCCAGCCCTCATCAATAAGAAATTCCAAAACATGGGTAGCAAAATAGAGGTGCTTCATAAAATCGTTTTCAATTTGTAGACTTGCCTCTTGTTTGAATCCGTATTGCTTATACAGATACTTTTGGATAGCTTCCAAAATTTGCCTGTCGGTGTACTTACTCCAAAATTCAAGACGATCTTGTTCCATAACAATCGATTTATAAAGTGTCTAAAAATGCTATAATATCACGAATTACAAGTGGATTTGGTCTTGAACTTCCGTTCAAATAATTGTTCACCGTAGTTCGGCTTAAATTGAATTCATCTTGAATTCGTTGTTTCACTTCTGATGAAGACAGCCCGTTATCGGCATCCACTACTGCATCAAATTTCTGTTTCAATAAAGTATGAGTGTTTTCCCGAAGCAAGGTCTCATATTCGGAAATTTTTTGACCAACTTCGCCACGCATTATATTCACGTCTTCATTTTCCGAAAATAGAAATACGTTTGCCTCGTGAACACCATTTCTATGGAAGGGACCTAGGCTGTCTCGAACATTCCTAAGGTATCCAAGCCGTGTCTCAAATTGATCCCTCGTTGAGGATGGTTTCTCTACCAACTCCCTTCCAATGTCATCCACCGAGGTAGCGCCTTTAATTGCGGCAAATTGCCTAGCTCCCCATTCGTCAAGCTTGGTGAATTTAACCAAATTAGGCCGTCCGCCATTGTTCATTATAAACGAAGGAACTTCGTCTGGAGATCTTGATCTTTGGGGTGAAACACTAAACGTAAACGTTTGTCCCGAGAAAATAGGAGTGGTATTAGTTCGATCATTGTGATAATCATTATATTCTTTCGCATTAATTGTTAAGGAGACTGGGAAATCCGACAAATAGGGAGCTTCATCGGTCGCCTCGCGGTATCCATCTACCGTAATTTCATAGGAATAGATTCCATTGGAAGTTGGCCCAAGTTTGCTTACCATGGTTTCTTCAAAACTGCTATAGTAACTGGAATTGTCTGTTTTATGGGCAGGCACCAAATTCCATCCCTCGCCGGGGCCGTGCATATTCTTATTATGTAATAAATGGAACTTTACCCAATTCGTCACCCTTAATATACCTTTTGAATCATAGAAAAGGTCGAAGGAGCGTACATGGGGCCAACCCCTTGGTACAGCGTCATCGTCCGTTGGGTCGGAACCTCTGGTATTTCCTGGTAATCTGGTAAGTGGGTCTGCAATAACATGACTCGCTCTACCTTCACCATCCATATTGTGTTCTACATGGGTTTTTGGCAATTCGTCATCGTCTTTTTTACAGGCATCGGGATTAATCCTGTCTATCCTGGCTTTTTGGACAATGGAAGCACCTCCCACTTCTGGATCTGCCTCTCGTTGTGCGAATACCTCCTCCTTATTTTGAACCTTGGTTTCTTCATTTTCTTCCAGTGCCAACTGTGCTTTGGCTTCTCCTTTGGAATCATCCTCAAATTTGGCAGCTATTGGAACCTCCATAGGTGGTGTATTTGCGGGGACAGGCACTTCTGGAGTTGCCGGAAACAAAGGAGTTACATTTGGAGGCATCGGTTGCGGCCCTTGTGGACCCTGCGGAACTGGCTGTACAGGGCCTGGGGGAGCAGGTGTTTGTGGTCCCTGCGGTATGGGCTGTGGGGCAGGTTGAGCGGGTTGTGGAACGGGGCTGGGTTGTCCAGGTTGTGGGGTAGGTTGTGGAACAGGTCTGGGTTGCCCAGGTTGTGGAATAGGCTGCCCTGGTGCTGGAACTGGTTCTGGAAGCACGGGCTCCGGTACCGGCGCAGTTTTAGGCGCCCCTTTCAGGAATTCAGCAATCATGGAGATTAATTTTGCCAGAAGCATCATTAATGCGGCTACCACAAATGTTACTGCTGCAGTAATGACACTTGAGACCGTCTGCATGATGTCCACTTGTCTTTTTTCACAAACTTGGTTGGCCGTAAATAAGCGCCATAAAATTATTTCAGCAGCGGTGGTTTCAGCGCTGATGATGGATCCTGCTAAAATCAGCCCTATAGGTTCGGTCAGGGCAAGACCGGCTAATGCACCGGCTCCAATTCCAGGAGGAATGGCGATTCCAAAAAATGCAGCCCCACCAAATCCGCCAATTACAGCTCCGACTAACACCAAAATAATGGTTATCCATCCCATTAATAAGCCAACAACATTATTCAGGGTTCTCCATAAAGCCAGTGGGAAATCGAGTAGAATCATGAAATTGGACCAGATATCGTGCAAACATCCAATGGGGTGCTCCAAGAAGTTACGTGGCTCATAGAGGCTTTGGTACATCAAGGTCCAGTCGTCATTCCAAAGGTTAACAAATTGTTGTCCAATGGCACTCCATGGCCAAATCAGGTCTTTGAGGGACGTCCAAAGCATCTCTAGGATTTTTGAAAAGGTCAACCCTTTCCAGGCTTCACCCAGGTAGTATAATATCCCTTTCAGCACTTCCCATAACGATGCTGTTGACCTTTCCTCGCCGTCGATCATTACTCTTTGAACAGTACCATTGTCTTGGGATTGAGCACTTTCACCTGTATAATTCTCTTTGGCCCACTGGTCTCCTAACTGCTGCGACTTTGCGGGCCCTTCTGAACTGATCTTTGCCGCAATAGACTGTAAAATAGGAGCCACGGTTCCAGCTGGATCCATCATGGTGTCCATAACGAAATTGTATAGCTCCTTGAGTTTTACCACCATAGAAATCACTTGCTCGATGCCAAACGCAAGCACATTTTCAATAAATTCTTGAACGGCGGCTATGATGTCGCGGACAAAACTGGTAAGCCGCTGCCATAAATCGGTCCAGAAAGATGAAATTCTGGTCCAGAGCGATCTAAGTCCGTTGAAGGCAGACCGTATGCCGTTTTTAATAAATCCTGGCAGTAAATCGAATAAGCTATTGTTGAAAAGCCCATCAATGGTATCAAAAATGCCATCTATAGTACCAGTTACCGTTCCCCAGAGCAATTCCCCAGCGTTCAGTACACTGTTTATTACTGAATTTATACCGGCCATCAGCGCATTTCCCCCTCCCTTAACTAAGTTCCATGCACTTTGGAGGATATCGGCATTCATATCGGAGAGGGCAGCGACAATAATAGACATGGGAGAGGTGATGATACTAGCAAGGCTCCCAAAGCCATTTTTAATATCGTCAAATGCAGAAGTGCCAAAGGATTCTATTGCCTCCCATTTTTCGTTTAGGAAATCGGTTCCAGAATCAATAGCACTATTAAGTTGTTCAATAATCCAATCGGCCGCAGCACTTACTTGATCGCCCACCCAATTTACGCCTGCAGAAACCTGATCGCCTACCCAAGCTGCACCATCGGCCACTTGTCCGCCTACCCAGGCAGCACCCTCGGCGACACTACTGGCAGCGCTAGTTGCCGTATCTGCTACCCAACTAACAGCACTATCGGCCCAGGCTGGCCATCGTTGTATTTTGTTTTGTGCCATTGAGGCACTTCCGCCTTGCTGAATGGTATGTGTTAGTTCATGCGCCAACAAATGTTGGCCAGAGGTACTTGATGGGTTGTATTTTCCCTCATTGAAATAAATGTCGTTTCCATGCGTAAATGCCTGAGCTCCCAAATCTTTGCTCAGTTGTACTGCATTGCTATCGGTATGGATGCGAACCTGACTGAAGTCGGCTCCAAAGCCCGATTGCATTTGGGACATGGTATGGGCAGCCATTGTGCTGCCGCCACCTTTAGACGATTGTAACCTGCTTTCAATAGATCCAGAGGCTTGTTTTTCTGAAGAAGCTTTTCTTTGAACCGACTCCTCTTTTTCACAGGCCTCACATTTATTTTGAAGGGTATAAGCTTCTGAAAGCTTGGTTTGCACCTCTTCAAAGGGAAGCCTTTGAATTTCTTGGGTTTCTTCAGCTTCACAAGCTTCACATTTTTCCTGTACCGCATTATCATCGGAGGCCAATTGAACGAGTGGCGTTATAGAAGCTGCAAGAGGCTTTTCTTGCACCTCTTCGGTTTCTTCCTGTTTTTGGACTTCCTCTAATGGTAGCCTTTGGACGGAAGGTTGGGATTTTGGGAAAAATGAATTGTTTGCAAAGAAGGAAGGCTGTTGCTCCGATTTTTGGACCACCTTGTCTGCTACGTGGTCCGCCTCTTTTTCAAAATGATCGTCCTTTTTTCCAACGGACAATTTTGCCTGAACACCAAAAAAAGGAGTGGCTTCCAAAGGGCCCGAAGGCTGTCTGGAAGCTCCCTTAGGATTGGTATTTTGGGCAAATGCCTTCATTAGTTCCCTATAAATGCCAATGTTTTATCAATAACGGTATTAATGACGGCGTTCTTGAAATGCCCTAATTTGATGTTAGAAACACCTGCTTTATGAAGGGTATGCATGATGACCAAGTCCTTTTGGCTCAGTAAGAGCAATTTGTACTCATCTTTGGTAATGACCCCGGTCGCCAACAATTCAGACCAACGCTTCAGTTTGTCTTTGGCTTCATCAAAAAACAGGGAAACATCTTGCGTAATGTTTTGCCCTTCTTTATCAAATTTATCTTTTACCAAGGCAAGTACTTCGTCTTTAAGTTCCTTGAATAATTTTTCGAAATCCATGGTTGTTGTTTTTAATTGAATACTCCGTTAAGAATCTGCTTCAGTGCACTTTCAGATTTTTCGTCTTTTTGCGATTCGAAATCAATCATCAGGTCAAAGAGCTTTAGGGTTTCGGGGGAAAACTCTTCAATAAAGACCGGACTTAAGGTTCCTTGGTCTTTCCAAGTTTTCAGGAATCCTTGTAGGGAGGAGTTTTCCGAATTCAATAAGGCCCACATTTGCTGCATGATTAGGTTCTTCTTTTTTGTTTTCTCGTAGAGTAGCATTTTTTGAAGTTGAAGTTGCAAATCGTTTACGGCTGCTTCATGATCGGCATATGGGCTGGTTGCTTTGTTGATAAGGCTTTCCACCATTACTTTGGTAAAAACGGTTTCGGAAAGGGTGTAATGATCGTAATACGATGCGCATGAAGCCAATAGCAGGCTTAAAAGCAATGCGTAGGTTTTGAGTGTTGTTTTCATATCGTTTTATTAAATCTTATTGTGTAATCATGCTTAATACTTGGTACCTTTTGTTTCCGTTGGAAAAATGACTTCCATCTTCCCTTACTTCTACGTGCAACTCGTTTTCAGCAGTGGTAAGGCGGCCGCTTTGAAAGAAAAGATGGCCGAACCCTTGTTTTCCCGAAACACTGCTTACCGAGGAATCCGGATCCCAAAACACAAACTTATCTCCATCGTAGCCTATCACCACTAGCGAATGTTCTGCTTGCCCTGAAACTGTTTTTTCTTCGGGATTGGGTGTGGCCAATTTGGATTTTACTAGGTCATCGTGCAATCCAAAGCCAAAATTGGTTCCGCTAACCACCCTTGCATGGATGAGGAAGCCGTCGTCTAAGGCCTTTTTCATTTTGGAAACGACACCGCTTAACTTGGAATCATAGGTCACCACATCGCCTTTGGTTCGGCTCCCGTTCCATTTCAAATGCCTAATGGCGGTTGACGATAAACCAGAGACGAAACTGTTGGCTGTATTTCGTTTTTTGTCTGGGTCTGCTTTGGAAAAACCATCTCGACTATTAAACCGCCTGATCATGAGGTCGGCAACAGACCAGCATGCTGTGGCTTCTTCCTTTCTAATTTTGGCGTAGTCGTGTACGTTGATGAGTTGGTCCACATCTGGGGGTACTTTGTTTATTTTGTTGAATTTGCCCCACAATCCGATAGCCGTTGCTCCCGACTTGGAGGGAATTAACAACTTTTTGAGGTTTTCGGCTGAAGTACCATTCCTGTTTGCCAGTGCCGCTTGGATTTCGGCAATGAGCTTGGCCATTTTGGCAGCATCGCCTGCCTGGGCGGCATCCATCAAAGCCGAAAATTTGCTGGCTAATGGATCGATAAATGTAATACTCGCACTCACAATTTTGTTGATGCGGCTCTTGATGAGACTGGACCAATAAAATTGTCCTTTGGACGTCACTACTGGGTCGGTGGCTTCATCTGAATTGACTTTTTTGGAATAAGTCGCTATCGATTCATCAATGGATAGGTGTTTGGCCTGAATATGGGGCGGATTGCTCTTAGCTTGAATTTTTTTGGATTGCGCCAAGTCGGCTTCCTCCACGGGACATTCGGTAATTTCTGGAATGATTTCCGGCGGAGGGACATCCTTATTTTTTGGGGGTTGCTGATTGAACCCGCTGTGCAGGGTATCTAGCCTATCGATGGTATGTGTGCCCACGATTCCGTCGACACTTAAAGCTTGTGACGCCTGAAATTTATGGATCGCCTGTAGGGTTTCATTCATAAAAATGCCATCAGCGCCAAAATTTGGTAATGGAAAACCAAGATCCATCAACGCTTTTTGAATCAATCGTACGGGCAAACCTTGATTTCCGTAGCGAACATAGTCTGCGGTTATTGCATCCAGGCAATTTTCGAGTCGGGGATTTCCCTTCAGTAAATCGGACTGCAGATTACGGTCGGCAACTTGTTCCTTTTTTTGAATGCCCTTGGACTGTTGCAAGGTGTGCGTGAGCTCATGGGCCAAAAGATGTTTGCCCTCACTGGAATTTGGATTGTACTTCCCTTCATTGAAATAAATATCATTCCCCGTCGTAAATGCCTGAGCACCTAATTGTTCATTCATTTTCTGGGCTTCTGAATCGGTGTGGATATTCACAGCACCAAAGTCGGCTCCAAACCCCTGTTCCATGAATTGCCGCGTCGCTTTATCCATCTTAAGCCCTTTTCCCTTTTTCTTTTTGATTCCCATCTCAACCGATGCGGTTGCAGCTCCGTTTTTCAATTTGGTTTGCATGGTTTCCTCTTCTTCCTCCCCCTTGGCCTGCATGGCTTCTTCCTCCTCTTCTTTCTGAACGGGCTGTTCTTCTTCCGGTGCGGACTTTTGTTGTGCGACCTCCTCTTCCTTGTCGCCAGATTTTGTTTGAAGTTTGGAAATAGTTTCCGAAACCGGTTTTTGTTGAATGGATTCTTCCTCTTCTGAAGGCTTTTTCTGGACACTTCCGCCGGGATCACCCTTCACCACTTGATCCGCAACATGATCGGCCTCTTTTTCGTAAGCATCTCCTGCTTTGCCCACCGATAATTTTGTTTGCACAGCCGAAAAGAAAGTCCCCTTGGAGGTTTCCGAATGTCTCGAAGCGTCTTTTTTCTTCTTTTTAATACGTCTCATAGCTTCAATATTACCAGTTTACAAAAAGCATGGATTCTTTCCAACGGACAATTTAGCCTGAACACCAAAAAATGAACTACCCTCATTACGCTGTTGTGAAGCATTAGGGGTTCCATTTGTGGAATTATTTTTGGCAAATGCGGCCATGGCTAAGTTATTTGTCTTCTCGAGTACCACTACAATTGTTTTAGTTAAGGTCTTCTTCTAGTTCTTTGCTTGGCTTCCATTTATTATTTTTTCCTCCAAGCTTTTTCTACCAGCAATTTCTCACAGGGGGTCCCTTTGTCAATCAACTCCTGTACCTTCTCTGGCTCTTTTACTTTATCATGTTTGGCTAATAGATTCTTTTTCCATTTGGCATTATCTGGAGTTATTTCTGATAACCCTGCTGGAAAGGGTGAAACAATAATTTCCACCCGTCTTAATTTGTGCTGTTCCGTTAAGGGGTCATAACCGGGTATAGGGTCTTTATCCGACAAGCCCTTCAGCAAAAATCGATTCACGCTCATAAAGCGCTTTTCTTTAAATTCAACTTTCGCTTTTCTGGATACTCCAAGGTTTCTTAGATAGTGATATACGTTCTTTGCCCTACGGTCACTAATGTGTTGCTTGGCTACGTCAGTGCCTACGTTATCTGAATGACCACGTAATTCAACGAACATATCAGATAACTTCACCAGATCGGCAATTAACTTTAACTTGTTTTGTTCAGATGGGTCCAGTTTGTGGACACTGGCTTTGTTGAATCCGAAGTTGATTACGACCGACTTGGCAAAAGACTCTCCTTCATTAGGCCCATCGGCTGCCAATCCCCTTAACTCGTCATCTGTCTTTCCAACACTTTTTGCAATCTCATTTTCGATGTTAATGGTCGAATCATGAAGGTTGCTCACTGCTCTTTGCCCTTTGGCATGTGCTTCAATTTCCAAAAGTGCAGCATGTCCACACAATTCATGACCCAGAACGATTTCGGGATTGGATGTGTAAAGTTGTTTCTCTCCTTTTTTTGAGTGTGCCCCAAGTTCTAGTGGGCTGAGATTCGAATTGATAAGTACCTTATGCTCATCGGGATGTGTATGTGGAAAAAAATGATCGGCCACGACAATCTCCCAATCGTTTTTGGCGCTTGGTCGGGTAAGGACATGCATGCAACATGAGCCGGTTCCCTTATCACTTTCCGCAAGTTCTTTCTCTGGTTTTGAAGGACTTCCCTCAACTTTTCCGCTGCCATTAACGGAAAAATCTGGACTAATCTTAGCCAACTGCCCTTTAACTAAATTATGGCGATCATTATTGGATAATTTCTTGGAGGGATCTTCTCCTTTTGGGTTTTTCTGGAATTTATCAGCGTACTCTTTTGGGTAATCGTCTTGAACTGATAGCTTTCTTTGAATTTTTTTTTCATTACCCCCTGTTTGTTGAATGGTATGTGTTAACTCATGTGCTAACAAATGCTTTCCCTCTTGGGTATCTGGGTTGTATTTTCCTTCATTAAAATAAATGTCATTTCCAGTGGTAAAAGCTTGGGCTCCTAATTCATGACTCATTCTTTGTGCTTTGGCATCGGTATGGATGTTCACATCACTAAAATCAGTGCCAAAGCCCTTTTCCATCTCTGCCTCGATTTTGTAATCCATTTTACCACCTTGCCCTTTTGAGGCTTTGATGCCTGATTCTACGTTCTTGGAAGTAGTTTGGGAATTTTCCTTTCTCTGAAGAGGGTTTTCGCGTTTGGGTTGTGCGGCTTCTTCCTCTTCTTCTTTTTGAACTGGGGATTCTTCTTCAACCGATTCTTGCTTTTGTAAAGGGGTAACTGATTCAGAGAGGGATTTTTGCTGAAGGCTTTCTTCTTCCTCTCCCTTTTTTTGGATACTGGTGTTTTCAATAGACTGATTTACCACTTTATCTGCCATAGTATCAGCCTGTTTTTCATAGGGATCATTTACCTTTCCTATTGCCAATTTCTCCTGAATTTTTGGAAAAAAAGTTCCGGCATCAACTGGATGGTGTTGGCTTGGATGCACTTTCTTTTTTTCAATACGCCTCATAAGTTCAGTTTTACCAGTTCACAAAAAGCATGGATTCTTTCCAAGGGAGTTTTACCAAGTTTAAGTTCCAGGGCAAACCATCCAATAAAATGTCTTGGGTGATTCGCTGGATGTACAATTGATGACGATCTTTCGAAACCACAAGTTTTCCCTCACGTTGCAGAAACTCATTCCTCAATACATCAATATTATTTGTCTTAAGTCCGTTCCAATGCACTAAAACTGCTTCCAGTAAGGTATTGCAGGCCTCTTTTTGATTTTTCTTGAGTTTAATGAATCGTTCTACGGGCTGCCCAACGGGAATGTTGCACAAATACTTTTCAAATTGCAATTCGTACTCAAATGGGTGTTCTTTGCCAAAGGCTAAATAATGCAATAGATGTGCTGCCAGTTCTTTTTTTGATGGATCCAAGCCAGTGGCATCGTTAATTCCTATGTTGGCAAAAAAACGCCTCAAGAAAGGGTGCAACAAAATCAATCCGGCGGCAGGTACTAGGATCCCATCCGATTCATCAATCGTTGTTATTAGTTCCGGCTCCATTTTATTTTCTGCCTTAATTGTTGAATGATGAATGACACTTTCATGCTTTTCCTTTACTTTCTGAAGTTTTAAATCGCATTCCCAAGAGGTATCGATTTTAGACCAGTGTTTTTTGTTTTTTTGAAAGGCATCACCAGCGGATCCCATGAGCAGTAGCTCAAAGGTTTTGGGACGTTTTGTGGCGTGTATTGCCAATGGAATTTGAAGGGCCTCGTTGCAAAATTGAAAAAGTTCTTTTAGGTCTTTTATTTCCCTTTCTTTCAATTGAAAACGGTCATATTTCGCTTCGATGGATTTCTTTTTAGTACTTGAAATTTCGTCAGCAAAAATTCCAATGAAAAGATTCAAATCCGAAGGGTGGACTCCCTTGGCAAAGGAATGAAATGCCCATTGCCAGAAGGCGTATTTAAAAGAAGGTTTTTGAAGGATTTTTGGAATGCTAAAGCGCTTTTGTTTTTTTTGGGGCGTTTCAAAAAATAGTTTCAAAAAAATAGTATTAATAATTTGATTGTCAAATTGTTTTATTATTCTATTTAAACTATTACTATTACTTAATATTTTTTGGAGTTCTGCTTTGGTAATTAGTTGTTGCAGTTGTTCAACCGACTCAAAATGGGCTTCAGGAATGGTACCCCACCAAGGTAATTTTCCGGTTTCTAAAAAATACAACAATGTTTGGATTGGTTTATTTTTTAGCGGAATTTTTTGGTGATTTTGCCCTTTTTGAAAGGCAACGTTTTGCCCCAACTGTTCCTTTAATTGTTCCAAAAGGGTACTGGTTAACTCGGCGTTGCTGTATGTAGTCTCCAGTTCCAAATTTAAATCCAATGTATTGATGACCATGGCGTGGTTCCGGGAATCATATTTTTCGAAATGTGATTCCAAAATGGGTACAATTTTCCTCTTAATTATTGCGTCAATACGGTCCTTTATCTGAAGTGCTTGCTCCATGGAATGTGTTTCTACTTCCACAGTCATTTTTTTTATGATATTTTTCACTGCAAACACTTGTTTGTCAAATTAATGTTGTATATTTATTGGACGATTCAGAGATGAATTACTGGGTTGTAAGTTCATTGAGGCATATAGTGAGAACGTAAGTGTAGTTGGCAGAGTTTCTTTCAGCTTAATCTTGTAAGTATTTCTAGAAGTTTTAGTGGTAAGACCCATAAGGGTATCATTCGGAATGTACGTTTTAACCGACTGATACCCTTTCTTATTTTCAGGAACTATCCGTTGCAATGCTAACTTCCTCATAACGTAATGGCATTTTCCCCAGAGGGGTTTCCAAAGTAAAAATCTGCGTTGGTTTTAAATCGGTCAATAGGCCCGTCGAACACTTCATTGTAATCGATTCCTTGGATATAAACGGACAGTTTGGTAACGCCTGTTTCATTGTGAAGGAATTTCCTCAAATTCACAAAAAGTACAATATCGTCGTGTGTATTTTTGCGGTGCAGACGGTGGTGATCTAACATAAAGGCATTCACCCAGACTCCGCTCACCCAATCGCCATCCAGTTTAAAGGTTAAATTGGTTCCGGGAACAACTCCTAGGAACTGTGCTTTTATTTCGGCAACAATAGCTCTAATTTCTGAGGGTAATTGTGCTGCACTGGTAATCATCCTAGTAAGCTTCTGGTTAACAATGTCAGTATTGGTGACCAATCGATCACGCAACAAGTACCATTTTCTCCATTTTTCATCATAGGTACCGTAATCGTCATCTTTGTTGACCGGAGCCAGCTGCTCATGCAGTTTTTCGTAGAAGGAGGGGTTATATCCTTTTAAATCGCGGCAACGCATGGCATCTGGGCGGAACACTTTGTTATTGCGGAACATGCCGTTATTGCTGTAGGTATAGATGGGATTGTTGTTGGCCATGGTCACCTCCCTTAGTCGCAACACGTAGGTATCCTCTTTGGCGCGGGTAATGACAAAACGTTTTTGGCTTTCATTGAAATCGAAAACCAATCCTTTATCGAAACGATTGTTCAATGCTTCGGTAACGGCATGCATCCTTCGAAGGAAAATCTGTTCCAATGGAATGCGCAGGGTCGTGGTGTTGTTGATGAGTTTTTCACCATTGATTTTGTATTCAATTACCTGAAGCAAATAATCATCGGGCATAGGCCTATTATTGCTTTGGGTGCCTTTCAGGCTTCGGGCAAGATTGTTTAAATATTTTAAGGAACTGATCCAAGGAAAGGTACACTCCATAAGGGAGCAGCAGCCTTGTTCGTTTGCTTCGGCAGCAATCTTGTAACTCACGCAGTAATCGGCTTTTACTTCGTCGTTTTCTGAAATAAGAATGAAGGTGCCTCCTCGTGGGACCCCAGCTTTGTGAATAATCGAAGGGTGTTTTTTTACAAAGGCCGTGAATGTGTCTTTTCCTGTCGTTAAATCGAAATGCAAGCAATCAAAATCCAGACCGTTATCCTTTTTCAGATTATTGATGAAATCCCTACTGGCCAATCCGGCGCGTCCAAAATGTCCTTCAATCCTAAAAAAATCATGACACTCCAAGGCCACTTTCAAAGGCTCTTTGGGCCACCCGGCATTCAAAAGTGTGGTGTGGTAGCTAAGGTTAAAGCCCTGCTTGAAGTTTTCCGTTTTTTGGAAGCACCAATTTTTGAGCAAAGTTCCATCAACGCCGTAATAGGCAGGGATGGCTTTACTGCCCAATTCGCCGCAATTCTTGGAGGGTGTTATTTTGATGGTATTGGTCAATCCCAAATTGAAATTGTCCAAGGAAATGACGATTCGTTGCATGAGGCTTTTTGCTTTTTTCAGAAAGGCCTCATATTCGGTATTGGTAGGCGAGGGGTACCATTGGTGGCGTAACTCTGGGTATTCATTTTGTGAAGGAAACAAGCAACCCAACAGCAAATGTTTTGGGAAGGCGTCGATGCTTGGGCAGCACTCGGTTTTCAATTTTAGTAACAGTGCAACAAACTCATTATAGGTATCGCTCAAGTCCATTACCAAGTCGTAACGGTATTGGATTTTTTCATTTCCGGCAAAGTCATCCAGCGCATTAATTTGGTTCAGCACCGTGTTTTGGGTTCCGCCATTCACTGAAAGTATTTCAGCAAATCCAGTAAAGAAATCCGAGTAAGCTTGGTGCAGTTTAGGTACTGCGGCAACAATGGCATTTTTAAAGGCATTGCCCATTAAAGCGTAGGTGTTGGTATTGTTTGATGCGCCAAGGTCCCCGTTTAGGATTACTTTTGGCACGGCGGTTTCTTCCAGGTTGGTGATGGCTTCAAAAACATCGTGTTTGCTGTAGATTTCGTCTTTGGGATTGATTACATCCTCCACGTCGTCCTTAGTGGCCAACAACACCTTAATGTTTTGCACGTTTTCCTGCCCTTGGTTGTCGCAATTGGACGAAGTACAGATACTGGGTTCTTTTTGATAGCTTTCCAAATAGAGGATTACGACCTTATCATTCAAGTTGAGTTCGGATAGCGGGTCGTGCTCTTCGGTATCGACCAAAGATTCTGGAATGAGCTCGACCAAATCGATGGTATTGCTGCCGTCTTTGAAGTGGGCGTATTCGGCTTTTTCATCGGTGAATTCCTTGTAATGGGTATAGGTGATGGAATCGATGACGATATTTTTGGAATCCAAAGACGATTTCGTAGAGGCTTCCTCAACATCTTCCTGCAATTTAAGCAAGTCGCCATCGGTAGTGATGCCACAACCTTGTGAAATGACAATTTCATTGTCAACCACCTTTACCTGAAATCCGCAAACCAACCCCACACCGGAAAGACATACGCGCGTCAATCGATCTTGCTCGTTGAAATATTCAATGAATTCGTTCAACTGGTGGGAGGTAAGTACTTGGTCGTCCACAAAGGAGTTGTACTGAGGGGTGATTTCGAATAACTTGCTTTTCATGACATTCCTTTTTTAAATGATTCCCAGGTTGGTCCTGCCCAGGATAATGTTTTGTTGGTCTTCATCGTTTTCGCAATCATGCAGCCTACCCTGTGGATAAATGGTGTGGAGTGTGCTGATGATTTTATTCAAACGCATCAATTTTTGTTTGTGCTGTTTTTGGCCGTTGTTGGTTTTGGAAAGCAGCCACTCATGGTAGGCTTCCTCCAGTTCCATCATTTCATTTTCTTCACCTTCTTCCATTTCATAACTTTCTGGCCAACCAATCCAGCAAATTTTGGCCATGATGTGCGAAGGCAATTCCTTCTGTATCAAATCTTCCATGAATCGCCTGAAATCGACATTGCTGTAACGCTCGGTCCAGCCGGGCAATACTATGGAAACCCTAAAAGAGTAGGGATCTACTCCTTCGCAGCTTTCACAATTGTCTTCACAAATGGGCAAAAAATAGTCCTTATTCATGGTATCTTGGGTCACATCGGGTCGCAAAAGCAGGTGCTCAATCACGTACATACCCTCATTGGGTTGGAGTTCGTTCATGAATTCCACGACTTCTGCAATAGCTGCTTCGGCATTTGCCTGGGTATTGAAATAGGAAATCCTCCGGGCAATCACATGCCGCTCATCGCTGGCATCGGGATAGTTGGGGTTAGTGAGGTTGAAGTAGAACTTTCCTGAAACGGTTGTCTTGATTTCGTAGTTTTCTGCAAATCGACCATAATTCTTTACATCTAATATTTCCTTGTACAGAGAAGCCAACGAATGGTAGTGTTTGCTTCCGGAGCCCAAAATGGTATTGGAAGCGTCCCTAAACCGGAAGCGGTATTCAATATAACCGTCGGAATCATTCTCCTCATAAATTTCCAGCGGATCGTCAGAAAAATTCCTGCGGGAATAATCGGAGTTACCACTTAAAAGGGCAATCCGCTTCTGAAATGACGATACATTTGTAGTATCCCAAAGGTTTTCCGGAAGTTGCTTGTAATAATTAAAGCTAAGCCCTCTTTCGCAGCCAATGATCCCATATTCGCTCAAAAAACGCTCTTTCGTTTGGATGACGGCCTGGTCGGTAAACGATCCGTAGAGCTGCTTCATCAAAAACGCATACTCGCTAAAACTTTCAGCAAAACGTGCCAAAAGATGATCCAGGATTTGGTTTCGTCGCACGACGCTGTTATCCAGCGAGCTCAATAGGAGGTTGGTGATGTTTTCATCGGTCGTGTAATTGGCAGAAACCAACTCGTCCAAATCGGTGACGTCTTCGACCAATTGGGTGAAGTAACTTTTACTCAATGTGCCATCAATGGCAAAAAGTTCCTTTACTTTTTGAAGGTGAGCGAAATAGGTGGCCAGCATTTGATCGAAGAACAACAAGTAGGCTTTTAATTGTTTTACCTTCGATTTTTCAGCAGTAGTGGCCGTAGGCCGCACACCAACTGGGCCAACTCCATATACTTCAGGAAAGTCGTTTTGAATGGTAGTAAAACTTCCTATGGTCTGCCCTTTGGCATCGGGAAGCTCCAGTTCCTTACTTTCAGAGGCGACGGATTCTTCCGCTTCTTTAGCTTCCAAGCGGAGGTCCTCCAGATAGGCCTCCACGGCTTCCAAATTAATATTCAACGGTAAAAATCCTTTGTAGTAGCTAAAGGCACTCTTATCACACCGCAAGGGCTTTTTTCCTTCTGGAATACAGATGTTCCAAAGGGTACTGCCATCGCTTTTATCGTTGCAATGATCTATTGTAATGTCGCGAATGACATCGACTCCCTCAATTTTTTGAATGAGATCAATAAGGTCGCTCAATCGGACTTCTTTTTTCAGTTCGGTTGCCAACAATTCTTGATTGTCGATAAAACCGTGTTCCAGTAAGGGTCCATTGAAAATTTCGTCGGTAGTATACCCTTTTTCCAGAAGCGCTTTCAGCGAGTAAAATCGAAGACTGGGCGAAAGATATTCGTCAATGGCGTGAAGGATGATCGCGTGTACTTTTTCTTCATCGGCTTCTGGCAGCAATTCTATTTGTGCACAGACCTTTACAGGATAGGTTTCCACTTCCTCGATATGGATGAGATCTTCGCAAAGGTTACGGTTGGCATGGTACGTAGCCCTTACGGTTTCTTTGATTTGCTTTATTTTTTGAGCAATTTTGACTGGCGTGTCATAGATTTCGGGATCTAGGGAGTCGATTTCAATCAGGACGTCATACAGTCCGTTAAGGATGAATTGTTTTTGTTTATTGGGGGGTATCGCAAAGGGGTTGAAGCCTAATTGATGATTTTTACAATTGGCATAAATTGTTTTTTCATGCTTTTTCAGCCATGCATTTTTAATCCCTTCGATGTCTATAAACAATTTTCGATAATCCAAAGGAGTAATGGGCTTTATGGGCAATGCCTTTTCTGCCGTAAGAAACTGCTCCTTAAGGGCATTAGGATTGTTATCTTCTGCCAGAATAACTTCTACTGGGAGATTGATTCGGTTCCCTAAATCGGTTAAAGCATAACTCAGCACTTCCAAGATAGTAATCCCGGGATCGTGTTCGTTGTAGTCGCTCCATAGCATACTACCTAGCTTCTCGATGTATTCAATGCCTTTTTTCTTTAGGAATTGGAAATCCAGATCGTTTTCTGTAGCGACATTTTTTGGAATACTGATATGTTTGCTCAGGGTAGGCATTCGGTTGTGGTTTTAACAATTGGGGTACTACATTTAGATTCAACGGGATATACAAAATGTTTTTTGGCGGAAACCAAGATGGCCTTCGGACTGCTTGGAACGATATTCACTTTGGCTTCGTAAGCGTCTGTTGTGCTTTTACGGTGTTTCACCACCACATCTTCCAAAAAATCCACATAGGGTAATTGTTCGAGGTATTGCACAATTTTACTTCGGTGGAAGGTCACTCCAAAATTGAGGTTGTTGGTTTCCTCGAAGGCCCATGGCGAAAGGTATTTTTTGATGGCTTCCTCCAATTGGCCCGTATAGAAGTTTTCATCATAACCCTTCCTAAATTTTACACCGGCAGTGATTTCGACTTCTTCATAATCGGGATTGATGATTTCTGCATTGACGAAAAACGAATTGAGGTTATTGACATATTGCTGTACTTCGTTCCGTTTGGCAGTACTAACACGCGGTTGGTAAATGTCGAAGGCATTATTGTTTACAATATCCGGAATCACCACAAGGCTCACGTTACCGGGAGCCAGGTAATTATCGCCAGTGGTATGGTTCAAGCATTTTACTTTATAAATGCTCTTGAACTGCTGTAAAATAAGATGTTCATAATCCCATTGGTTGATTGCCCGATCGCGATGCCTGATGCGTTCACTGACACGGCGGTAATAACTGGCATTGTTTTCTTCCGGACTTCCGCCAAAAGAACTGTACGGTTGTGACACTTTTTTAATTAAGGCATCCCTTTCGGTAAGTTTGCTGATGGTATTGGCCGGAAGCCCTTTTTCCAAATGTGAAAGATCATTGCCTTGATTTATGAAGGTCGCAGTAGTGGCTTGCGCATGGACGTTTAACAATTGGCAAAAAGCATCATAATTTTTATCGGTTTGCGCACGAAGCCATATAAAACCCGAAGGAAGCAAGGTGTTATGGCTTGTAGCTTCCTTCGGGATGGCTACGGTAACGAGACCGGTTTTCAGAAAATTGTCGGTGGTATTTCCCAAAAGATGGTTGCTGTCCAATTCTACCCAAGTGTTATTGGCAAGTAGGGCCCAGGTTATTTTGTCTGGAAAGGCGTAAGCTTCGGCCAATGGATTTTCGGTACCTTCCAAAAATTGGAACAGCAGGTTGATTTGTTGGAGGGGTTCGGCATTTTCAAATCCTATGTAAAGTTCCCCTCCTTTACAATAGGTTGGTAACAGGGTCTCTTGGTTTTCTGCCTGTCCAAAAGGGTGGAGGTGAAATAACTGAATGTTGTTTAAGACCGTATTTTGGGACTCTGCGGTCATGTTCCACTCTTGGTGGGCTTGGTAGGAAAGTACGAGGCTTTCAAGCAAAGGGGTATAGGGCTCATTGGGCAGTACCGTATCTTCCTCGTTCATTAATGCAAGGGCGTATACCTTGGGGTATAAGCTATGCAAAAACGACTGGTTCAACGAAAATTTCAATGGGCCGTTTTCAGTGGTGTGGTAACCGGAGTTTGGAACGGTTAAATGCGTTTCAAAAATGCTTCCGTTCTTTTCAAACAATTCAAAGGCGTTATCAATAGGGGTAAGTACTTCTTCATCAAAGATGGAAACTTTGGCCGTAAAGTAATCGTCCCCAGTTACGTATATGTTGTTGTTACCCGAATTGAATACTTTTATTTCTGAAGTTCCCGTTGGTAGATCATATTTTTTGGTACTGGCATTGTAAGGATAATAAAGGGTTTGAAAATACAACTTGGGCGAGAGGTTAAGGTTGGCGTCGTCTTTTCTATAGGCAATGTAATGGTCCCTAAAGCTGTTTGGTGTATTGAGCCATGCACCGTCCAAGGTAAGCTGGTCCCATTGCTTTTCGAATAATTCATCGTAATCCACATAAAAAGCCGAGCGTTCCAAAGGTTGCGTTCCAAAGGGAAAGAAAGGCTTGCCAGCGGCCAAATCCCCGAAATCGTTCTTCAGTTGGAGGGAAGTAATTCCATCCACTTTTACATCAACCCTAACCGATACCAATGTCTTTTTGAGAAAGTGACTAAAAAAATCGTACCCTGCTGAAGCCTCAGGTTGCGAAGTGTCCAATTTCAGCAACAATAATGGCTGCTTTGTTTGAAAATTTGCCTGATGTACTTTTTCGCTATAGGGAACGATGGATTCTTCGGTTTTGTCGATTTCCAGCGACAGGGTGAGTTTTTTGTTATTGATTGCACTGGAATACCCGGTTTCGATGGATTCTGAAAGGGAATAGGGGCCAATCCACCCTTTTTCCCCCGTGGCATAGACTGCAATGTGGTTTAGTGCAGTAGCCAATGGAAAGGCCCCAATATTTTTTTTGAAGGTATAGGAAAGTTTCACCAAACGACGTCCTTCTTTTAGTGCCAAGGTTGGTGAAGCAATTGCGAAGCCCAATTCCGGATTGGGCAGAAGGTATTCTGGGTTATGATGGCTAGGATATCCAAATGGAAGGAAGGAGGCCCCTTCGTCCAAGGGTTCTTCGATACCATCTTTTGAATTTAGTAAGGGGGCTGCATAGAGCCCGTGTGTTTCTTCTGGATTGGAGCTGTCTATTTTTCGATGGTGGTAGATGCTTTTGAGGGACGCAATTTTAGCAGTGTTAAATACCCTAGTTTCATCCAAGGTATACTGCATTTTTTTACCCAAGGCATCTTTGCCTGCCTCTAAACGATCATCGCTTTCCATCAAAGCTTCATCAGCATTTTTGGCCAATTCAAATAATAAATGGACCTGATCTTCAACAGCTCCTTTTTTCTGAATCTGGAGAATGCTGCCATAATAGAAATCCAAATGCCTTTTCGTTAACAGGTTGAACCGTTTCTTGGTTATTTCCAAAAGCTTTATGAAACTAACGAAAAGTGTTAGGTGAGGGGTTAAGGAGGGTTCTTTTTCAAGGCTGGAAACAAAACTTTCGATGGCCTCTTTTTCGATAAAGAATTTTTCCCAATCCCCGGATGGCGTCACCTCATTTTCGATACCGAAATAATTGACTTCCTTGGCAAAATTGTAGGCAAATTCCATCCATTGATTGACCGAAAAATCGTTGAGATTGAAATTTTCTGGCATCAAGGATTTTTGCAGGCGCTGTGATTGCTCGGTGCCTGCATGAAGTGTTAAATAGGTATGATCACATTTTTTTGCCATGGCTATAATTCACTACCTTCTTTTTTGTAAAATGGAAAGACCATATTGGCCCTCGAGTTGGTGACTCTAATGATGTAGTCTATTTCTATAAGGATTTCTCCTTCCAGTTCGTTGGTGCTGTCCAATGTAATTTTTTGTACTTCGATTCTAGGTTCGTGGTAGAGGATGGCTGTTTCAATCAAGTCCTTGATGTAGGTTTTTAAGGTTACATCAAGGGGTTGAAAGAGGAGTTCTTCCAAGTTGCATCCATACTCCGGTACCATGATCCGTTCCCCCAAACGGGTGGACAGGAGAATGTGCAAACTCTTGTTGATATCCACTACATCGGTAGTGGTTACCAAAGCCCCGGTCTTTTTATCGAAATGAGGTGGAAAACTCCATCCTTCCCCCAAAAAATCTATAGTTTCGTACATAATTCATCCAATTAATACGGTAAATTCACCTAAAACAATGGTTCCACCATGGGCTGTGGAATCGCCCACCCGTGCGGCAGGCATCCCACCAATAAATACGGTCGATGACCCCATGATGATGCTGTCGGGAGGACCTGTGCAAGTGGCCATGTCGCCCACTCGTGCTGCAGGCATATTCCCGATAAGCACCGTTGGTTCCCCTGCAGGAAGAATGGGACCCCCTACATGAGGTACGGTTCCGGTTACCATCGGGCAAACGTGCATGTCGTTGATGCGTGCTGCTGGTGCTCCCATGTTTAATTTATTTGTACCAATGAACCTTTCAGGACCGCTACGGCACTGGTCGATACTTCCGCACCGGCACTGCCTTCAGCCTTGAGTTGCGCATTGGCTTTTACGTTTACATTCATTCCTTCCAAGTTGAGATCTCCTGTGGCCTTGATGCTGAAATCCCCAGCGGTCTCCATGTTCACTCCATTGCTATCCAATGTTAACACATTGGAGTTTTCGTCTTCAATCACAATACTTCCTGCATCTTCATCCAAGGTTATTTTTTTGCCAGCTGGAGTTTCGATGGTAATGGACTTCTTCTCATCATTGAACGTCAGTTTCATCTCACTGCGGGTGGTAAATCCTTTTTCATGGTTGTCATCACTTGCTACAATTGGCGCAGGCTTGGCACTGCTGTGCAGCATTCCCAAAACCACTGCGTGGTTGGGATCGTCGTTAATGAACCCCACTAGTACTTCATCCCCAATTTCAGGACGAAAAAAGGCCCCGCGGTTTTCTCCTGCATCCAATGAAGCTACCCTGGCCCATATCCCTTGTTCTTCGCTATTGATGATGGGTATTTTTACCAAAATGCGTTCTTCCCCATTGGGGTCGTCTTGTAATTGTGTTACCACACCAATCTGCAGTCCGTTTACAGCAGGTAACAACCCTGCGGCAGGAAGGGGGTTAATGTTGTAGCTTTCGCTGAACCATTCTGGGTTGAGCCCAAATTGTGCGTCAATGGCCCAATTGCCTTCAGTAATTTGATGCCGAACAGCACTAATGAACACATTGCCATTGAAGCGATCCCCCACACCTTCCAATTTGAGCATGCAGCCTGGAACTACTTCTGGAATCCCTTGAAATTTTAGAGTGCCCCGGGTTTTGGCCAATTGTTGAAATAAGGCTTTGGCATTGCTCCAACTTTGGAGTAGGGCAGAGTTATTGTTTCCGCCGTGTTTGAGCTCTAGGTTTTCTATTCCCATTACTTCCGCCAAGGTTCCAGAATCCAAATTGCCATTCAAAGCAAGACCTGGATCGTCTGCAGGAGTTTCAACCAATTCTTGATCGGCTGGGTTCCAACCATAGGAGGTAATGGAGCCGAATTGATTTCTGGCATCTATTTCTGAATCAAAAGCCAGCAGGGTAGCGCCAAAAGAAACGGTTTCTACTTCCTCTTGGGATACATCCGGTGCTTTTATGGTTACCTTGCCTTTGTCTACCAATGCAACTTTTCCATTGGCCTGTATGCGGGTAAGCATAAAATCCCAATCGGAAGCATCAAACTGAACCAGTTCGGGATGGGTATAGTCTGTAGACTCCACATCGGCTTCCAGCGAATGATTGCCTATAAGGGCCTCTGCTATTTCAGCATCCGTGCTTTCGTAGAAATAATTGCTTTTGCGACCCAAGGTCATCTTCACAGCCTTGTCCCGACATTCCACGATCAAAACAGATCCATTTTCACGGATTTTAAGTGAATGTTTGATGATAACCCCTTTAAAGATGGTTGTTTCGTCATTGTGATACCCAGCCTTGATTTCAACTTCCTTTCCTGGAATCAATAAATCTTCATTGCTCAGTTTGAAATCCTGTTGGGAGGCTTCGCCATCGAAGAAAACCAATTGTGCAAAAGGAATGCGATTCACCTCTTTCTCCACCACAATCGTTTTTACTTGATATTTTGCAGAAAGTTCAGTGCCATCGATCAAGACTGTGAAAGTGGCAAGATCGGGGCTCTGTGAAGTCGCTATGGTTCGGCTGTTATTCATTTACGAAACTTTTTCAATAGGAGGGAACATGATTTTTTGTCCTACCTTCAATTTTCTAAAATTTTGGAGTTTATTTGCCTTGGCAACTTCCAAGTAGTATTTAGAATCTCCATAAATCTTAAAGGTCATCAGGGGCAGAGTATCTCCTTCGTTCACTACCCGTATGTGTGTTAAATCGGGCGAATTGTTGTTTTCCTTGGCTACCCGTAGGTCTTCTTCCACCGAACCTTTGAATTTGGTTTTTACCACGGCTCGGAGGGGAGTACCATCCGGTCCAAAAAGCTTGAATTCGATGGACATTTCCAGCAGGGTCCCCTTAAAGAGGAGGGTTCCCCAGCCAACCATCACATAATTGGGTTTGTGTTCGTCCCCACTGTAATCGAACACAATTTTTTTGAACTGCTCCAAGTCGTCGATAATACCGTCTCCTGAGGACTCGTCTTGGCCCTTAATGACTCCGGTGCGATCAAAAAGAAAATCCAGTTCAAATTCTTCAGGAGGGGTCCTGACGAATTTTGGTTGTGTGGCACTCGTCCCCTGACCCTGAGCCTCGGTATATTCCACCTTGTATTTTAGGGTGTACTTTTCGGGATTCAGTAAAGTGGTAAATTCGCCATCGCCTACCTTTTGGGTAAACTTATCGTCCTTGTATCCTGTTACCTTCAGCTTTTTGAGTTCGCCAGTGCTCATTATCGTTCTTTTTTACGTTGCTCCCATTGGGAGATCTGTTCCAAGCACATTTCTACGACGTTTTGCTCCTTAGCGCCCGGCTGTTTGTCTGGGGCCGCGTTGGATTGTGCGCTGTCGTTTACGTTGATTTTGATGTACAGTTCCTTGATTTCGATGGGCATTTTAGACCAGTGTAAAATAGTTATACGCCAATTCGATGGTTTCGATTGCAATTTTGTTTTCCTCGGCATTGAGGTCGCTTACGTTCCATTTTACAGGATAGGCATGGACCACATTCCAGGTAATAAGCGGTTCGTGTTCTTCATTAAGCAATTTCACGGTAAGGTCAATGGGTTGAAACTGAAACCCCTCTATGGCATCCCTGCACCAATCAATGAGTTTTGAGTCGGTAACCATCCCTCGCTTGAGCACCAAGTTTGGGAATTTTGTCCTTACCGGAAATTTGTGCTTAAATCGGTTTTCACCCCCTTCTGCAAATTCTTCGGTTTCGATATCAACAGAAAGTCCCGAAACCGATTGAAACTGCACGTCGGATTCTTGAGACGAAATTCCGCTGAATTCCACCTTAAAATGAAAACTTACTGGGGGGTACACTGTGCTCATTAATCACCGTTTTGAATCGTGAGCCCTTCGTGGGCAATTTCCATAGACTCGATAGCGGTTTCATTGGCATCCCCTTTCAAATCGGTAGATTGAACTTTTATGGGAAATGCATTTTTTACCTTCCATACTACTACGGGTTCATGTTCTTCATTCAACATTTTGATGGTGATGTCCCGGCGCTCGATGGTATTCAGTTTTACGGTATTCCACCACTTGTAGTACTCGTTGTCGTTTTTAAACGTGCCACGTTTCAAGGTGATGTTGCTGAATTTTTGCATGCCAGGCATCTTCACTTTGCTGTATTCGGGACTTGCCCCGTGACGGTATTCGATCAACTCGGTTTCCACATCCAGTCCGGAGACTTCCGTGAAACCGATATTTGTTCCTCCCCAGTCTACCGAGAAGTGAAACTTTACTAATGGATATGTTTCTGCCATTTTATTGGTTTTTAATGTTTATGAATGGTTTGATTAGGATTCCTGCATCTTGTGTGAAAATTTCAGGATGATAAATTCGGCAGGGCGCACTACGGCCATACCAATTTCCACGTTCATTTTTCCGTTCAGGATGTCGTCCGCAGTCATGGTTTCTCCCAAGCCCACACGAACGTAAAATGCTTGGTCTGGTTTGGCTCCTGCCAAAGCTCCTGCACGCCATTGAAGGATGAGGAAATTTTCGATCATAGCTCGAACCTTTACCCAGGTGTTTCGATCGTTAGGTTCGAAAACAAACTGCTCAGTTGCTTTTTTGATGGACTCCTCTGCCATATTGAAGAACCGCCTCACCGGGATGTAACGCCATTCGTTGTCGTTTCCGGCCAAGGTGCGAGCCCCCCAAACCATGATGCCTTTTCCAGTGAACGGACGGATGGCATTTACCGATTTCCCGGCAACCACATCCACGTTCAGCCCTTCTTGCTCTTTTTTGTTGATGAGGGTCGTTACTCCAACCACATTGCTCAAACTGGTGTTTGCCGGAGCTTTCCATACACCGCGGTCGTTATCTACGCGCGCATATACTCCAGCCATGGTGGAACTTGGAGGTAGTGTAAGGTATTCGTTTGCGATAGCCGTTACAATGGTTTTCAAGGCCGGAATGGCTTCGATAGCGGAATCTTCGTAGCTGTCCACAAAGCTCTGTGAAGTGGCTACAATGTAGTCTACGGCCGACTTCAAGCTGCCCCACATATTGGCAATGTCATTGACATGTGGTGCAATTTTTTCGGTATTGGAAGTACCTGTGCCAAAATAATTGGTCGTAGCAGTTGTAGGGTCGGTATCGTAATCGATTCCGGTAGCGGATGCAATCGCAAGAGCCGATGTAAGATTGGTGGAATCGTCCTCCATTTTGATGATTTCCTGTACCACATCGTTGATGGCTCCCGTGGTGGCAGAGGTATTCAATTGTGCTTGGATGGTTTCCAACAAATGATCTGCACTACCGCTATGGGAAATACTAACAGGCCCTGCAGTCCCTATTTCAAGGGAATCCCTGATGAAGTCAATTACTTCAGCATAAAAATCGAGAAGGTTGGTGAGGTTAGCTTTGGAGCTGTCTCCCTTCAGAATGCTCGACAAGCCTTCGTATTGTGCATCTAACGAGGGGTAAGCCCCACTCAGGATACTGTTTACAGCTGCCGTGATTTCTGCTTGGTCTTCAACCAAATCGTCCAAATCGTCTGCCAAGGCTTTGGCATTGGCGTCTGCTACCAAATCGGCCAAATCAACCGGACTTCCTGAAAGGTTGATATTGCCTTTGATATCGCTATAATCCACCTGCCTTGGTAAGTTTGCTTTCAGCCATGGCGAGTAAACGGCTCCATACTTTAAATAATTCATCCCAATTCCATTTCTGAAATCCTCTACGGCATCGTCATGGTCCTCTGTGTTTTCCTTAGTGTCCACAATGGCAAAACGATCGCCCAACTCGTTGCATTGGGCCAACATGGCCTGATACAGGCTGTTCATGTTTGTTTGGGACATTAATGGAGCGTCGGGAGCTATCAACAGGGTGGGCTCATCTACCTTTTTGATGGCTTCCAGTCCTTTCAAGAAGCCAGGGGTAGTAACCCCATCGCCATTTTGGATGGTTTCTCCATAGGAACCTACCGAAACAACATAGCAGTCCCCGCCACCGTTGGCATAGAACATGCGAACGGCCTCATAGAGGTAGTATTTGTCGGTTAGGTTGATTGAAGACACCTGTTTGAGGGCATCCAGTTCAATGGAAGTGATGTCCACCTCAGGAGCACCTCCAAAATAGGTCACGAAGTCCAGAACCGAAGCAACCTTGGTAGGGACATTCAGTATGTCTTCGTTTGATTTTTTGGCTTTTTTGGTGTATCCAATAAAGGCCGGAATAGCGGTTTCTACTTGGGCTACCGAAGGAGGGAATATCGAGATTTCCTCCACATAGACGCCCGGCGTTTTGTACGTAGTTGCCATAGTTAAAAATTTAGTTAATGAATATTTCTGAAATGGTTTTTATAATGTTTCCACCACCGTCCTTTTCGAACACCAGTCGGTCGGGTTGGGCAGAAGGTCTTTCAGCACTGTTAAAGCTGTATCCCACGATTCCATTTTTCACTAAGGGTAGCTCGGTAGGATCGGAGGAATGGATCAGGCTTTGATCTGTGGGGTCAATGTAATTCCAAATGGTATTTCTATTTTTGAATTGTATTTTGTACGTATTAGGATTGGATTGTAGGGTTCCGTCCGTATGTAGCACATTACGCGTATTTCCATCGATGCCAGTTGTGTCGTCTCCGGCCATTTCCAATTGCAGGATTCCGAAGAGACCAATCAATTCAGCACCTGTCAATTTTTTTTGCAACTCGGTATAGGTATCGGCTACAATTTCAAAGTCTTCTAGGTCATGCGTAGTCGTTTCCAGATCGATGTAACGAAAACTTCCCCCTTCAGTAAAGGGTTTTTTGTTTGAAAAAAAGTAAGGAATCGTTGGGTTGGCCCCAACGGTTGAGTAGTTTTCGAAAATTCCGTCCTTTATGTACATCAAAAAAGTAAGCTTTAGATCCTGCGCCAAGGGAATCACAGGAGCATAGGTGTTCGGGGCAGTTTCAGTAGAACTTACGTACAGATGAAAACCACTGGGGTGTACCTTGAAAGCCACTTTATGTCCATTTAGTTTTCCCAAAGTTTCCTCGGAAGGAATCAGTTTCATAAACTCCCTGAAATCATATTTCTGAAGTTGCTCATTTTTTAAGGCATTGGTAGCGTCAAAGGCCGTTAACCCGTCGTCAAGAAAGTACCGATGGTAAAAGTTTACCGAGCATAGCGGCTTGTATGTAATGGAAAAGCTCATGAGGTCCGTTTTTCGATGCTTTCAATTTCCAGTATGGGGGTGCCTTTTTTCGCAACCGTAGATCCTTCAACACTTACAATGCTTACCTTATACATCACATTAGGTACCGATTTGCCACCAAGGGTTCCCCATACATAATTGAGTTGTTCAAAAGTGGGGGTATAGAGATCGACTACAAACCTGAATTCTTTTACGGCGTCCAAAGCAGGGATGGTAGGGTTAAGAACCGTATTTTGTTGGTTAAATACTTTTTTCCCCTGAAAAAACTCGATAATGGCAGACAAGGCCGCCATGGATTTGGTGTAAACGGACCTGTTGCAGGAAAAAAGCACATACATATTAAGATTGACAGGCTTGTTCTTGGTTTCGTAATTTCCGTTTTTGAAATGTACGTTGGGATGATTTTTTAGGGCAGTTTCCTCTTCCAGATTGATAAGGGACAGTACCACTTTGTCATTCATGGTGGTGGTATCTGGATCGTCCACCTTGGCAATATTTTCCAAAACCAACAAGTCGGCCTCGGCCAATTTGCTATCCAGAAATTGGGACACTTGGTCCTTAATAATTTCAAGGGTTTCGTAGATCATGGGTAGGAGTTAAGTACTTCCTTTCGGAATACTTTCAAAGCTACTTTCAACCTATATGCGAATCAAGAGTTGTTTAGCTATTTCTTAGCAGTATTTTTACACAGGCCGCAGAGTCTTAATCAGTACTTCATACAGGAAAAACCCTGTAAAATACCATAGGAATTTTCCTGTTTTTTCAAAAAAAACTTGTGAAATATTCGTGATTTGCATTACTTCAACATCAAACTCAAAACAACCGTGTTATGGCAAAACCTAGTAAATGCATCAGCGTGGCTGAAGCACGCGCGCTACAATCCAATTGGACGGCTACCCGTGCTGCCGATATCCAAAAAGTTCAGGGAATTAATGATACCCGCGACTTCACCTTCAGCGTCAACGATCTTCAGGAATTTTTAGACTACGTACAACAAGAGTCCTCCAAACAGGGAATTGCAAATCCTGGCATTCGAATCTATTTCGGGGCCTATGGGGAAGCATCTGGAGGAAAAGCCACTGTTTTTTTGGCCGCTACCGACGGAACCGATGGGGATTCGGGTAATAATTACGATATTGACCCATTGAATACGATTACTGGAGGAATCCCTCCCAATATTTATTGATGAATCATGTAGCAACAGCTATTTATCTTTTAGAAGCAATTGCCTTTATTTCTTCTATTATTTATTATAAAAGAAATAGGGGCAAGCCTTTTTTTTATTTTATGTTGTTTCTGGGATCAGTCGTTTTTTTTGAAAACATAGGCAAATACAATCGATATCCGGAACTTTTTTCATTTATTAATAATACTCCTTTTCAAAAAAACTTTTGGTTATTCAATATTCAGTTATTGATTAGTATGGTTTTTTACGCTATTTTTTTTAGTCTGTTCATAAATAACCAGAGGTCTAAAAGAATTATATATTCTTTAGTAATACTATTTTTCTCAATAGCATCAATAGTTCTTTTTTTTGACGATAACTTTTTCAAGGGTTTTTCGCCCTTTACATTGATTGCTGGATCTATTTTGGTTCTTATTAGTATTTCAATTTATTACTTCGAGCTTTTAAAATCCGAGCAATTATTATCTATTTGGAAGAGCATGGTTTTTTATATTTCAGTAGGTGCATTTGTTTACCACCTCTGTACCACCCCTTTATTCCTTTATAGTATTTTTTTAAAAAGTCAAGCTAATCCAGCTTTCATAGAAACCTATAAAATTGTAGTTTACGTTAGCAATTTATTTTTGTATTTGGTTTATATTTTTGGATTTTTTACCACTCAAAACCAATCTTTAAATGATTGAAAATCAGCAAATATTACTTTTAGTCTATATTGTATTGGTACTATTGGTCTTGGGTGTTTTTATAATTGTATTTGTTGTAGCATTCCAACGCCGCAAAAACAAACTCCTTCTGGAAAAGTTTGAAACGGAGAAAAAGTTCGAGCGGGAACTGGCTCAGTCACAAATCGAAATCCAGGAACAGACCCTTAAAAACATCGCATGGGAATTGCACGACAACGTGGGTCAGTTGCTTTCCGTGGCCAACATGCAACTGGGGATGCTCCTCCCACAATCGGAAGGAACTTTAAAAGAACAACTTTTGGAAACCAAAGAGACCATCGCCTCAAGTGTTCTTGAAATCCGAACCCTTTCGCGTACGCTGAATACGGAAGTGGTGCTCAATAACGGATTGGTAAAAAGCATCCAGTCTGAGCTAGAACGTTTCAATCGGTTGAACTTCCTCAATGCATCCATGGAAGTTAAGGGCGACGAGGTATTTCTTAAGAACGATGCCGAAATTATTTTGTTCCGGATCACGCAGGAATTTTTCTCAAATGTCATCAAACACTCCAAGGCAAAGAATTTATTTGTAAATTTAACCTACGGGAGCAACAAACTTTCCATTTTGCTGGAAGATGATGGCGTCGGTTTTGATATGGATGAAAAAAAGGGCAATTCGGGTCTGCAAAACATGAATAGCAGGGCCAACCTTTTGAAAGCCGAGTGCAATCTGCAATCGGAAAAAGGGAAAGGAACCCGGCTTGAAATTATTTATCCATATTAAAAACCATGAACACACCCCAAATCACCCATGTGGCCATTGTAGACGATCACCTACTTTTCGCAAGTTCCCTGGAAAAATTGATTAATTCCTTCAATGGATTCCAAGTAATTTTTAAAGCTGAAAACGGGGTTGATCTTGGAAGCAAAATCAGGGAAGCTGTGCGCTTGTCCCAAATTCTCTTGCTAGACATCAACATGCCAGTAATGAATGGGTTTGAGACCATGAAATGGCTTAAGGAACAGCATCCCGAAATGAAAGTACTGGCCCTTTCCATGGACGATAACGAACTCTACATCCTAAGGATGCTCAAGGAAGGGGCAAGGGGCTATTTTTTGAAAGATATCCATCCTTCCGAGTTGGAAAAAGCGATGGTAACCGTAAGGGATAAAGGGTTTTATTATTCGGAAAGCGTTACTGAAGTCATGGTAAATGCCCTTCATGGCGACGGACCAGAATTGGACCCCAGTTTTCGGGACGTAGAAATCCAGTTCATACGATTGGCTTGTACAGAACGCACCTATAAGGAAATTGCGGAAGAATTGAAATTGAGCCCTAAAACCATCGATGGCTATAGGCAAGACCTCTTCAAACGTTTGGGGATACGAAATCGTGTCGGACTGGTCATGTATGCCATCAAGCATAAAATTATCGACATTCATTCACACGATCCCAAATCACATCCCTAGGGGTTGGTGCAATGATTTCTATGGGCGTCTGCTTCACCGGATGCAGTAACGTTAGTTTTCTGGCATGTAAGTGAATGCATCCGTCTTCATTACTTCGGTCAAAACCATACTTCAAATCTCCTTTTATGGGACAACCAATGGCAGCAAGCTGTGCCCGTATTTGGTGATGCCTGCCAGTTTCCAAAACAATTTCCAGGGCACGGTAACTTTTTAAGGTGCAGAAGAGGTGGTAGTGCAGGATGGCTTTCTTACTGTCGGGAAGTTGCTTGTTGTAGGCATACGATTTGTTCTGTTTGGCATTTCGCCTAAGGTAATGCACCAAACAGTCGGCTTCATGAGGGGGATTGTTCTTCACGATGGCCCAGTAAACTTTTTCCGTTTCCCGTTGAGCGAAAGAGGCATTCAATCGCGCCAATGCTTTGGAGGTCCTCGCAAAAACCAGAACACCACTCGTTGGGCGGTCCAACCGATGTACTACACCCAAAAATACAGCGCCTGGTTTTTCATACTTTCGGGCGATGTACTGTTTAACAACTTCCGATAACGGAAGATCCCCGGTTTTGTCTCCTTGTACAATGTCGCCGGGTTTTTTGTTGATGACAATCAGGTGATTGTCTTCATAAAGCACTTCGAGGTTTTCAGAATTACTGCGCAAGAGAGTTCATTTAATACTGCTCCGACTCGTTGGGAAAGTCGCCTTTTTTAACGTCCGTGATGTAGTTCTGGAACGCTTTCGACATTTCCTGAAACAAATCCAGGTACCTGCGCAAAAACCTAGGACTAAACTCATGGGTCATGCCTAGCATGTCGTGCATTACAAGTACCTGCCCATCGACACCGCCCCCTGCACCAATTCCGATAACGGGAATCTGGATGGCTTGTGCGATTTCCCCAGCCAATTTTGCGGGAACTTTTTCCAAAACCACGGCGAAGCAACCTAGGCGCTCCAGCATTTGCGCATCTTCTTTCAATTTTTCGGCTTCTTCCTTTTCTTTGGCTCTCACTGAATAGGTCCCAAACTTGTAAATGGATTGCGGAGTCAATCCCAAATGTCCCATCACCGGGATTCCTGCATTCAAGATGCGTTTGATAGATTCTTTCACTTCCTTGCCACCTTCCAGTTTCACCGCATGGGCCCCACTTTCCTTCATAATTCTGATAGCCGAACGCAGCGCTTCTTTAGGATCGCTCTGGTAACTTCCGAAAGGGAGATCGACCACCACCAAACTGCGCTCAATGGCACGTATCACAGAGGAAGCGTGGTAAATCATTTGATCGAGGGTGATGGGTAGGGTAGTTTCGTGACCGGCCATGACATTGGAAGCCGAGTCGCCCACCAAAATGACATCGATACCGGCATTATCCACGATCTTAGCCATGGTGAAATCGTATGCCGTAAGCATGGCAATCTTTTCACCTTGTTGTTTCATATCCACCAGGGTTTTGGTGGTAATGCGTTTGTATTCTTTTTTTGCGGTCGACATGTGTAACGGATTGATGGGTAAAAGTACTAATTTTGAGACGCAATCCTTAATTCTATACCATGAAGTTCACGTTCAGCCTCCTTATTGCCTTGATTTCCATAGTTTCATTTTCCCAGAATTCCTTTTCAGAATCTGATGCCAAGCAAATCATCGATACTTTTTTTGAGGGATTTCATGACGGGGATACGTTGAAAATGAAAAGCGTGATGGTAGACAGTCTACTCTCCCAGACCGTTTTTACTTCGAAAGAAAGGGTTCCGAAGATCATTGAAGGGGATATGAGTGAATTTTTGAAAGCCATTGCAGTGCGCCCAGCGGATCAGGTTTGGGAAGAACGGTTGTTGGGATATCAGGTCCAAATCGATGGGAATTTGGCACACGTGTGGACCCCTTATGAGTTTTGGCTCAATGGTGGTTTCAGTCATTGTGGAGCCAATGCCTTTACCTTGGCCAAAACCGAAGCAGGGTGGAAAATCGTACATTTGATTGATTCCCGGAGGAGGGAAGGGTGTTTGGATTAGCAATCACTAATATTCACCTGAACGGCCAACCCTCCCTCACTGGTTTCTTTGTATTTGGAGGCCATATCCTTGGCAGTTTCCCACATAGTAGCAATGACTTTGTCCAAGGGGACCTTGGCTTTTGAAGGATCAGCTTCCAAAGCCATTTCACAGGCATTAATGGCCTTAATGGCTCCCATAGCATTTCGTTCAATGCAAGGCACCTGTACCAAGCCTGCAATGGGATCGCAGGTAAGGCCCAAATGGTGTTCCATGGCAATTTCGGCGGCCATCAACACTTGTTCGGGGGTGCCTCCCATCAATTCGGTGAGGGCTCCGGCAGCCATGGCTGAAGAAACTCCAATTTCGGCCTGACAACCTCCCATGGCGGCACTGATGGTAGCACCTTTTTTGAAAATACTGCCAATTTCGCCCGCTACCAACAAAAACCGTCGAACGTCTGCAAAATTGGCGTCGTGGTTTTCAATGACCATATAATACATCATCACGGCAGGAATCACCCCCGCGCTTCCGTTGGTAGGAGCCGTTACCACGCGGCCCAAGGAGGCGTTTACCTCATTCACTGCAAGAGCAAAGCACGAAACCCATTTTAGGATTTGCCTAAATTTTACTTCAGTATCCCTGATGGTTTCAATCCACTCCACAGGGTTGGCATAGGGCCTGGCACCTACTAAGTTTTTGTGCATTTCAAAAGCGCGACGGGTCACGTTTAGGCCCCCGGGCAAGGTGCCTTCCGTATGACATCCAGTATACATCGAATCGAGCATCACTTCCCAAATGTGGCGCAACCCATCGTTGATTTCTTTTTCGGAGCGCAGCGAAAGTTCATTTTGAAACACGATTTCGCTAATGGACTTACCTTCCTTTTGGCAATAATGAAGCAATTCATCGGCCTTTTGTATTGGAAACGGAAAGTGCGAGAACAATTCGCGTTTTTTTTTGGCGCGCTTCCGCTCTTTTTGCACCACAAACCCTCCTCCAATGGAGTAATAGGTTTCCGAAATTTTTTTGTCATTTTTCAATACCGCCCGGAAAGTAATTCCATTGGGATGGAACTCTAGAAAGTTACGATTGAATTTTACGGCATTGGAAAGATTGAATGGAATGTTCTTTTCCCCATTGAAATCAAGAAGTTGTTTTGATTGGATGCGCTCCAACGCTTCAGCAATTTTTTCAATAGGGTAGGTCACCGGGTCGGCGCCCAATAACCCCATAACCACTGCGAGGTCTGTAGCATGCCCTTTGCCAGTTAGGGAAAGGGATCCGTACAAGTCGACCGAAATAGCTTCTACGCTGTCAAACAATTCCTTTTTCTTCAGAGTTTCAATCCATCGCAGCGCTGCCCTCCAGGGTCCCAGGGTATGGGAGCTGGAAGGTCCTACGCCAATTTTGAGCATGTCGAAAACACTGATACTTTCCATAGGCTGGTTTGGGTACAAAAGTAATTGCTTTTCGGTATATTTTTTAAAAAATAATTTGGAAATATTCCTATATATATTTGGAAATATTCCATATTTTTGATTTATGGAAGCCATTCAATTGGGAAAAATAGAAAAACCCTCCGATTGCCATGCCCCAGAGGTTTCAAAACAAACAGGGTTCCCCAGTGCGGCTACGCATTACATGGAGGCAACCATCGACTTGAACAAGGAGCTTTCGCGGCATCGGGATGCGACATTTTTTGTACGCATTCAAGGGCAGACCTGGGCCAAGTTGGGAGTGAAAGACCAAGACGTTTTGATTATAGACCGTTCTTTGAAACCGCATCGCCGAAGCTTGATTTTGGCAGTAGACGAGGGGTCGTTTGTATTGCATCGGATGGGGGATGTCCTTGGAAAGGAAGCCTTGGTACTTTGGGGGGTCGTTACCTATATAATTCATAGAACCGTATGATTGCCATGATGGATTGCAATAGTTTTTATGCTTCGTGCGAGCAGGTTTTTCGCCCCGATTTATGGGGAAAACCCGTAGTGGTGTTGAGCAATAACGATGGTTGTGTAATCGCTGCCAACAAAGAGGCCAAACAATTGGCCCATATTCCTATGTTTGAACCGGTGTTTAAGATCCGTGATGTTTTGGTGAAAAACAACGTACAGTTTTTCTCGTCCAATTATACCCTTTACGGCGAGATGTCCCAACGGGTCATGAACATCCTGGAAACTTTTTCTCCCGAAGTCGAAGTGTACAGCATTGATGAGGCCTTTTTGAATTTGGAAGGAATGGGGCATTTGGATTTACAGCGGTACGGACACCAAATAAAGGATACTATTTTCCGGTATGTTGGGCTACCGGTAGGCGTTGGCATTGCACCCACCAAAGTTTTGGCAAAATTGGCCAATCGAATATCCAAGAAAGTAGAAGGGCACGATCATGTGTTTGTAATGGATACGGACGAAAAACGATTGGAAGCCTTGAAATGGGCCAAAATAGGGGATGTTTGGGGTATTGGGAGGCAACTCTCTAAACGGCTGCGAAATATTGGGGTGTTTACGGCATATGATTTTACACAACTGTCTTTGGCTTGGGTCCGGAAAGAAATGACCGTGGTGGGAGAGCGTTTGTGGCGCGAGTTGAGGGGAGAGCCCTGTATGGATTTTACCATCCAACCCAAATCGAAAAAGGCAATTGGTACGGCCAAATCGTTTGGGCAAAAACTCGAGGATTTGGAACGGATGGAAGAAGCTTGCGCGTATTACATTAGCGAAGTGGCAGAAGTATTGCGGACCCAAAAATCGTGTGCCAGTTATCTTCAGGTATTTGTGCATACCAATTATCACAGCAAAGTGGATCGGCAATATTCAAAAAGCATTGTGGTAACACTACCCGTTCCCACAAACAATACGTTCTCTTTAATCGTAGAAGCACGCAAAGCCCTCCAAAGAATTTATGTATCCGGCTACCGCTATAAAAAAGTAGGCGTTAATTTGTATGGAATCATTCCGCAGCAATTCGTTCAGGGAAATCTCTTTGAACCGCCTTTATGTGCCGGAAAGAGTACGTTGATGCAGACCGTTGATGCTATTAACAACAAGTTTGGTAAATCGACTGTATCTTCTGGATTGGTCGGAACGCGGATCAACGAATGGGAACTGATTAAAAAAGAACGGAGTCCCCGTTATACCACAAAGTGGAATGAATTGCTTACCATTGAATAATTTTTTGGATAATTGATGTTTTATGGAGGTTTCGGCTTGCCCATTAAAATTGTACTTTTGAAAAAAAACAAACATGCACATCGATTTAGCGACTGGCATCATCATTGCTGCAAATGTCTTGATTTCACTCATAGGCTTCAATGACTTTTCATTTTTTGAAAAGTATAAGTTCAACATTGCAGGTATACGTAGGGGAGAACAAATACGCATGTTCAGCTCTGGGTTTCTTCATGCCGATTTTGGCCACTTATTTTTTAATATGTTGGCACTTTATTTTTTTGCAGGAGTAGTCATTTACAATGTAGGGGTGCCCAAATTTGTCCTCATCTATTTACTAAGTCTATTGGCTGGTAATTTGCTTTCGTTTGTAATGCACAAGGAAGAATATCATTATAGTGCAGTGGGGGCAAGCGGTGCCGTAATGGGAATATTGTACTCGGCCATACTTTTTGAACCCGAGATGCGGGTCAACTTTATACCGGGTTGGTTGTTTGGAATATTATTTCTGGGTTATTCCATTTACGGAATGAAAAAGCGAATCGGGAATATTGGACACGACGCCCATTTTGGCGGTGCCATTGCGGGTTATTTACTTACGATCGGGTTTGAACCTTCCATTATCGAAACCGATTTAGTGGTAGTGGTTTTGTTGGCTATTCCTATTGTGGTATTGTTTGTGTTATATAAAATGGGTAAAATTTAATTCTAGATATTATGAAAAACATTTCAACGGTTATTATCTTATTCAGTTCCATGATAATGCAAGCTCAAATCCCACCAAAAGCCACGGTCGATGTAAGCGGTGAAGGCACTGTAAAAGTAGTTCCGGATCAAGTGAGTATTACTGTACGTGTAGAAAGCAACGGGAAAAACCCAAAAGAAGTAAAACAATTGAACGATCAAACCGTCAATGAAGTATTTGCTTTTTTGAGGGTTTCTGGTATTCCCGAAAAGAATATCAGGTCAGAGTATATCAATCTTACCAAAAACTACGATTACAATTCCAAGACCTATCAATATGTAGCCAATCAATCGATACGCATTTTTTTGGAAGATCTTTCCAAGTATGAAATGCTTATGAATGGGTTATTGGAAACTGGTATTAACCGAATTGATACCGTTCAGTTTTTATCTTCCAAGGAAGCATCCCTTCAAAGCGAAGCACGGCAGAAAGCCATTTTAAATGCTAAAATGAAGGCTGAAGAATATGTAGCAGCCTTGGGGCAGGCGATTGGCAAAGCGGTTCACATCAGCGAATTTCAAAACGTTTCGGTTCCTTCACCCTACCTTCGCAGTGCGGTCTTGGATTCATCAAATTCCAAAATGCAGACTATGGCACCAGGTGAAATGGAAATACAGGTACAAGTAAACGTTAGCTTTGAATTGCTATAAGTTGTTAGTAATCATCTCCTTATAAATAAAAACACCCCGGCACTGCCGGGGTGTTTTTTTAAAACCATTAACCTACTACTCTTTAATGAGCTGTTTGGTTATTTGTCCATGGGCTCCTTGGATGACCACTAAATAGCTAGCAGTTGCCAATTTTGAGATGTCCATGGATTTTTCAGTTCCCATATTACTTAGATCGAAATCCATCACAAACTTACCAGTCACATCGTAAATAGCAAGTCGCTGCAATGGAATGGATTGAGGATTGCTCAAATTCACAGTCGCTGATGCAGGGTTAGGATAAATAACGATGGTTGAAATATCGAAATCATCATCGATACCCAGTACGCTCTCAACCGTAAGCTCGAAGGTACAGCAGGATTCGTTGCCATACTCGTCCTCGGCGCAGAGGGTAATGGTGTACACCCCGTCGGGAACCAGTGTAC
>ERZ795053.435-NODE-435-length-53404-cov-9.168307_pt1 | contig 53404 bp, 53 predicted proteins | sample MGYA00375137_ERZ795053 | MGnify/ENA primary metagenome ERZ795053 (study PRJEB30182, sample SAMN05720284) | activated sludge metagenome | isolation source: Anaerobic digester | place: Hong Kong | collected 2014-12-17 ...
CGCACACCATCACGGTGTCGCCGTCGCCGATCATGTTGTAGTCGCCGATGGCCTCGCCGACGCCGCGCTCGAGCTTCTTCTTGAGGCGCAGGAAGGTGTTGGAGAAGCGGGCGTCTGCGCCGGCCTCGGTGGCGGGGAGGGTGGCGGCGCTTGCGGGGGCTGCGGTCACGATCGGTGCTCGTCGGGAAAATCAGGCGTGAATTATCCCAGAAACCGGCGCGGAAACGGCTCTCGCCTAGAGGTGCGCGCTGCGCCCGCCGTCCACGGCGATGATCTGGCCGGTGACGTAGGGCGCGTCGAACATCAGGAAGGCCACCGTGCGCGCGATGTCGTCCGGGCTGCCGACGCGGCCGAGCAGGGTGTGGGCGACGATGCGCTCGCGCTCGGCGGGCGGGAACTGCTCGTCCTCCGGCCATTCGATCGGCCCGGGCGAGACGCCGTTGACCCGCACCGCGGGGGCGAGCTCGATCGCGAGCGAACGCGTCAGCGCCGCCAGTCCGGCCTTGGCCGCGCAGTACACCGGATAGCCGGCGAGCGGGCGCTGGGCGTGGATGTCCACGATGTTGACGATTGCGCCGCGCGCCTCGCGCAGCGCGGGTGCAAGCGCCTGGGTGAGGAAGAGCGGACCCATCAGGTTGGAGCCCATGAGCTCGTCCCAGGCTGCGCGGTCGATGCTGCCGAGCGGCGTGGGGAAGAAGCTGGAGGCGTTGTTCACCAGGCCGTCGAGGCGGCCGCCGCGCGCCAGCACCGCCGCGGCGATCTCGGCGGCGGCGCCGAAGCGCGCGAGGTCGCCGCCCACGGTGAAGGCGGATTCGGCGCGCAGCGCGCACAGCTCGGCGGCGAGCCCCTCGGCCTCGGCGGCGCTGTGGCGGTAGTGCAGGGCGAGGCGGGCGCCGCCGGCGTGCAGCCGGCGCGCGATCGCCGCGCCGACGCGGCGCGCGGCGCCGGTCACCAGGATCAGCGGTGCCGCGGCGGGTTCGGATTCGGTTGCGGAGTGGAGCTCGAAGGGAGGCGTGTGCATCGGATTCACCGTGAGGCCCGGCGCCGGCCGGGCGGCTGGGCGGGCGTGCCGCTACAATCGCGGCCTCGCCCAACTGTCCCGCAGAACGATCATGTCTTCATTGCCCCAGCCTTCCGCCGATGCGCTCGCCCAGAGCGCCCGCCTGCTCGAAACCATCGAGGCCGAGCTGGCCGCGGCCGGCGGCTGGATCCCGTTCGCGCGCTACATGGAGCTCGCGCTCTATGCGCCGGGACTGGGGTATTACAGCGGTGGCGCACGAAAGTTCGGCCCCGGCGGCGATTTCATCACTGCGCCCGAGCTTACCCCGCTTTTCGGCCAGGCGCTCGCCGCCCAGGTCGAGCAGGTGATGCGTGCCAGCGCACCCGCGCTGATCGAGGTCGGCGCCGGCACCGGCCTGCTCGCCGCCGACCTGCTGCTCGAGCTCGAGCGCCGCGACTGCCTGCCCGAGTCCTACGGCATCCTCGAGCTCTCGGGCGAGCTGCGCGAGCGCCAGTTCGATACCCTGGCCGCGAAGGCGCCCCACCTGGCGGCGCGCGTGCAGTGGCTGGACGCGCTGCCGGAGCGCTTCGCCGGTGCGGTGGTGGCCAACGAGGTGCTCGACGTGATGCCGGTGCATCTGGTGGTGTCGCGCGCCGAGGGGCTCTTCGAGCGCGGCGTGGCGATCGCCGCCGACGCGGCCGGGGCGCGCCGGCTGTGCTGGGCGGACGTGCCGGCGGCGGGCGCGGTGGCCGAGGCGGCGCTGGCGCTCGCGCTGCCGGTGCCGCAGAGCGGCGAATACGTCACCGAGCTCAACCTCGCCGGCAAGGCCTGGGTGGCGGCCTGGGCCGAGCGCCTGCAGGCGGGCGCCCTGCTGCTGATCGACTACGGCTATCCGCGCGCCGAGTACTACCTGCCCTCGCGCTCGGGCGGCACCCTGCTGTGCTACTACCGCCACCACGCCCACGGCGACCCCTTCCTGTGGCCGGGGCTCAACGACATCACCGCCTTCGTGGACTTTACCGCGGTGGCGGAGGCCGGCTTCGAGGCCGGGCTGGACGTGCAGGGCTACACCACGCAGGCGCAGTTCCTCTTCAACTGCGGCGTGCTCGAATGCCTGGAGCGGCGCGGCGCGCGCGAGAGCGCGGACTACATCCGCGCCGCGCGCGCCGTGCAGCGCCTGACCGCGCCGCAGGAGATGGGCGAGCTCTTCAAGGTGATCGCGCTCGCGCGCGCGATCGACGGGCCGCTGCTGGGCTTCGCGCGCGGCGACCGCACGCACGCCCTCTGAGGCGGCGCAGCGTCGCCTACAGCGCGCGCTCGGCCAGCCAGTCGGCGATCCGCATCGCGCCGAGCTCCCAGTCGCGCTCGAGCATCATGCCGTGGCCCATGCCGGGGAGGATCTCGGCCTGGCGGCCGTAGGTCATGGCGGTCATGTGCACCTGGTCGGGCGGGATCAGGGCGTCGTGCTCGGCGCCCAGGATCAGCATCGGCACGCGGTGCATGCGTGCAGGCTGCGGCAGGTTGAACAGTGACATGTCCCAGATCGCGCGGTGCGACTCGGGTTGGCTCAGGCGGTAGTAGCGCTGCAGGTCGTCGGCCGCCACCGGCTGGTGGAAGAGCGCCTCGCGCAGGCTGTCGATGTCCACGTCATTGCCGGACATGATGCGGTTGAGGTCCGAGAGCAGGTGCGGGCGCTTGAACATGAGGCCGAAGGCCGAGCCCATCAGGCCCTGCGGCGGTACCGCGGACATCAGCACCGCGGCGGGGGCGTCGTGTTGCTCGAGATACTTCTGCACCACCATCCCGCCCATCGAGTGTCCGACCAGCACAGGCGGAGCCGGCAGGCGGGCGGCGACCTCGGCGACGTCGCGCACGTAGTCGTCGAGCGAGTAGGAGTCGAGGTGCTCGCGCTGGCGGCTGCGGCCGTGGCCGGAGAGCGAGACGGCGTAGGCTTGCCAGCCGCGGCGGGCGAACCAGGGCAGGAAGTGTTCTTCCCAGCACCACGCCGAGACGTAGGCGCCGTGGATGAAGAGCAGGGGATGTTCATGGGTGGCGCGCTCGGGTGCGTGGCACAGCACCTCGAGTTCGCCGAAGCGGGTTGCGTTCATGCGGGGTCCTTGTCCAGGGCCTTCACGGCGGCCACGCGGGCGGCGTGCAAGGCCTGAGGAATCAGCGATTTGTCGCTGCACTCGGTTGCGATTCTACCGGCATCGACGGCGCGCACGGCCTGCAGCGCGGCCTGCCAGCGTGACAGGGGTCTCCATTCCGATGCGTTTTCCGTGCCGTCGCCGCGACCGGCGTGATCGCAGGCGGCGGCCTGCAGCATCAGGAGGAAGCGCTGCGGACGGCGCAGGCCGTCGCAGCGCTCGATCAGCTTGACCATGGTCTCGGCGCGCAGCTCGGCGGCGCGCGCCAGGATGCCGTGCTCGCGCGCCACCAGCTCGGCGAGGTCGCGGCAGTCGGCGGGGGCCTTCAGGCGCTCGGACACCTCGCGCGCGCGGCGTGCGCTCGCGGCTTCGTGGCCGTAATGGTGCGGCAATGCATGCGCTGGCGTGTCGCCCTTGCCGAGGTCGTGGAGCAGGCAGGCCCAGCGCACCGCGAGCGGCTCGCCCGCGGCGGCGGCGTGGTCGATCACCATCAGCACGTGCTCGCCGGTGTCGATCTCGGGGTGGTGCTGCTCGGGCTGGGGCACGCCGAACAGGCGGTCGAGCTCGGGCAGCAGGCGCGCGAGCGCGCCGCAGGCGCGCAGCACGCGGATCATGCGCGCGGGGCGCGCCTCCATGAGCCCGCGCGCGAGCTCCTGCCAGACGCGTTCGGCGACCAGGTGGTCGACTTCGCCGGCCGCGACCATGGCGCGCATCAGCGCCAGCGTCTCGGGCGCCAGCTCGAAGTCGGTGAAGCGGGCCGAAAAGCGCGCCACGCGCAGGATGCGCAGCGGGTCCTCGGCGAAGGCGGGCGAGACGTGGCGGAAGACGCGCGCGGCGAGGTCGCGGCGGCCGCCGTAGGGGTCGATCAGGCGGCCGTCCTCGGCGCGCGCGATCGCGTTGATGGTGAGGTCGCGGCGCTGCAGGTCTTCCTCGAGCGTGACCTCGGGCGAGGCGTGGCAGACGAAGCCGGTGTAGCCGTGGCCCGACTTGCGCTCGGTGCGCGCGAGCGCGTATTCCTCGTTGGTATGCGGATGCAGGAAGACCGGGAAATCGCGCCCGACCGGGCGGAAGCCGCGCGCGAGCATCTCGTCGGGCGTGCTGCCGACCACCACCCAGTCGCGATCCTTCACCGGTAGGCCGAGCAGGGCGTCGCGCACCGCTCCGCCCACGACATAGGCCTGCATCAGCCGTAGAGGTCCTCTTCCGGGATCGACTCGGTCTCGGCGCGCGCCGCCGCCGCCCACTCCTGCATGTGCGGGTTGGCGAGCAGGGTGGCGAGGTATTCGCCGGCCGCGCCCTCGGGCTTCACCGCGTAGGTCTGGAAGCGGAAGGCCACCGGCGCGAAGGCGGCGTCGGCGAGGCTGAAGCGGCCGAAGAGGTAGGGACCCTCGGCGCCGAAGCGCGCGCGGCAGTCGTTCCAGATCGCCACGATGCGCGCGATGTCGGCATCGACCTCGGGGCTGTGGCCGAAGCCGGTGTAGTCCTTGCGCACGTTCATCGGCATGCGGCTGCGCAGGTTCTGGAAGCCGGAGTGCATCTCGGCGGTCACCGAACGCGCCATCGCGCGCGCGACCGGGTCGCCCGGCAGCAGGCCCGGGCGCTTCTCGGCGAGGTATTCACCGATCGCGAGCGAGTCCCACACCACCGCGCCGTGGTCGTTCAGGCAGGGTACCTTGCCCGAGGGCGAGTGCGACAGGATGCGGTCGCGGCTGCCCGGGATGAACAGCGGGATGCGGATCTCCTCGAAGGTGAAGCCGCCCTCGCGCGCCGCCAGCCAGGCGCGCAGGGACCAGGAGGAATAGTTCTTGTTGCCGATGATCAGCTTCATCGCGGGCTCCGTGGAGGGTTGTGCTTCAGCGTCGCGCGTGGCGGCGGAAGGGGTAGTAGTGGGCGCGCGGCGCGGCCTGGCCGAGCCAGGCCGGGGCCACGGTCTCGAGCGCGGTCGGGATCATGCCGAAGGGCTGCGGGCTGCCGGTGGCGACGTTGTCGACCTTCATCGAGCGCACGTTGTCGCGGCTCATCAGCGGCTGGGGCGCGAGCTCCATCATGCGTGCCTGCAACATCGCGAGCTTCTCGGACAGCGGATAGATCGGGCGCGGCTTGCCGACCAGGGCGGAGACGTACTCGACGAGCTGGCGCAGCGTGTAGACCGTGGGGCCGGCGAGCTGGAAGGTCTGCCCGGCGGCGTCGTCGCGGATCAGGCTCTGCCACACCGCCTCGGCGACGTCCTCGACATACACCGGCTGGAAGCGCGTGCCGGCGCCGGCCAGCGGCAGCACCGGGAACATGCGCGCGAGGTCGGCGAAGAGGTTGAGGAAGCTGTCTCCGCGGCCGAACACCACCGAGGGCTGCAGGATGGTCCAGCCGATCTCGGGCGAGCCGGTGCGTATCGCGGTCTCTCCGGCCGCTTTCGAGCGCTGGTATTCGGAGGGGCCGTCGGAGTAGGCGCCGAGCGCGCTGATATGCACCAGGCGCGGCACGCTCGCCTTGCGACAGGCGGCGACGATCTTCTGCGGCAGCTCGACGTGGGCGCGCGCGAAGTCGGGGCCGAAGGGCTTGCCGGGGCGCGAGTGCAGGACGCCGACGGTGTTCACCACCGCGTCGGCGCCCTCGAACAGGCGTGCGAGCAGGGCGACATCGTGCACGTTGCCCTCCACCACCTCGACGTTGGGCAGCAGCAGCACGTGGCCGGCGCGGCTGCGGCGGCGGGTGGGAATGAGGACCTTGACGCCTTCCTTGCAGAGGCGATTGGCGATGGCGCTGCCGATAAAGCCGGAGCCGCCGACGATGACGACACGTTTCGGGTTCATGTTTCGACTGGACCGTGCTGTTGCTGTGGTTGGAATGGGATGCCGCACCCGGAAGCTTACTCGCTGGCCGCCCCGGGCGCGATCGTGCCGAGCCGCGCCTTGAGCGATTGCGGTTGTTTTTCGAGCATCGCCGAGTAGATCACCGCGTTGGCGAGCACCTTCTTGACGTAGTCGCGGGTCTCGTCGAAAGGGATCGTCTCGGTGTAGATCGCGCCCTCGAGCGGCGCCGCGTCGCGCCAGCGCCGCGCGCGCCCGGGGCCGGCGTTGTAGCCGGCGCTGGCGAGCACGGGGTGGGCGTCGAGCCCCTCCATGATCAGGCGCATGTAGCTGGTGCCGAGCAGCACGTTGGTCTCGGGGTCGGTGAGCAGGCGCTGGCTGTAGCCGACGAGGCCGATGCGGTCGGCCACCCACTTGCCGGTGGCGGGCATGACCTGCATGAGGCCCTGGGCGCCGACGCTGGAGCGCGCCGGGACCACGAAGCGGCTTTCCTGGCGCATGAGGCCGTACACCCAGCCGAGGTCGAGCCCCTGTGCGCGCACCTGGGGTTCGACCAGGTCGCGGTAGGGCGTCAGGAAGCGCAGCTCGAAGTTGCTGCGCGGATTGGCCAGCTCGGCGGTGTTGATCGCGCGATCGTAGAGCTCGTTGCGCAGCGCGAGGTGGGCGGCGGCGAGGCGGAACTGCTCGTCGCGCTCGCGCACGCCCCACACCCACTCGCGCAGCGCCTCGGCGCGCAGGTCGAGGCGGTAGAGCGCGAGCGCGCGCTGCAGCCCGGGGTCGCGCTCGGCCTCCTCGAGCTTGGCGCGTGGCAGCGGCGCGCTGGCGGGGGGCGGCGGGAAGGCCTCGCCGAGCTCCTCGCGCGCGAGCATGCCGTAGAAGTGCGGCTCGCCGGCGATGCGCACGTAGACCGATTCGGCGGCGTCACGACGGCCGGCCGCGGCGTGGGCGCGGCCCAGCCAGTAGATCCAGTCGGGGGCTTCGCGCTCTTCGGCAGGCATGGCCTCGATCGCCGCGCGCACCGCTTGCCAGTCGCCGATGCGCAGCGCCGCCCGCACCCGCCAGGCGCGCTGCTGGGCGGTGGTCTCGATGTCGCCGGCGGCGGCGTAGAGCGCGCTCGCCTCGGGCAGGCGGTCGAGCGCGGCGTGCATGCCGAGCGCCAGGTGGGCGTAGTTGCGTTCGGGGGCGCCGAGGCGGTCCTGGATGCGCAGCAGGCGCAGGCGTGCGGCGGCGACGTCCTCGCGCGCGAGGCGCACGAGCGCGGCGAGCGCGAGCTCGCGGCCGGCGCGCGTCACCGCGAAGTTGGGCGGCAGGCGGTCGAGCCAGGGTGCAGGCGAGCGGATCGCCTGCCCGAGGTCGGTGGCGGCGGGCGCGCTGGCTGCGGGCAGCAGGGCGAGGCTGGCGAGCGCGGCCTCGGGCTTGCGGGTATCGATCTGGCGACGGATCCGCCACCACACGCGCTCCTCGTCCACCGCGCCGGCATCGACCGCCGCACGCAGCGGCGTGTCGCAGGCCGCGTCGGCGTCGGCAAGCGTGTCCCACTCGCGCGCGAGCTCGGCGAGGACGCTGCGATCACCGCTCAGCACGCGCGCGCTCCAGGCGTTGCAGCGCAGCTCGGCGTCGGGGTTGCGCAGGTCGGCGTATGCGTCGAGGAAGCCGCGCCAGTCGCCGTCCCTTGCCAGGCGGCGCAGCCACTCGGCGCGCAGGCGTTCGCCGAGGTTGGAGCCCGCTTCCTCGGCGAGGAAGGCCTGCACGGCCGCGACCGGCACGGGTTCGTCGGCGCGTGCGAGGCGGTTGATCAGCAGCCAGTAGCGCGGATAAGCGTCGAGGGGGTGGGCTTCGCGCACGGCGGCGAGGCGTTCCAGCGTGGCGCGGTCGCCCTTGCGCAGGGCCTCGCGAGCGGCGACGATACGTTCGTCGCCCGACTCGTCGCCGACCTGCGCGAACGCGCTGGCGGGGGCGAGTAACGTCGCGGCGGTGAGTGCCGCAACCAATGCCTTCTTCATGCCAGATGATGCCTCCGTGTGACTGGCAACCATACCATATCAAAGATGACTTCCGCCCCCTTGCCCCATGAACCCGGCGCGCGTCGCAAGCGCATGCGCGAGCATGCGCTGGAACTGCGCGAGCGCCTGCCCGCCGAGCGCCGTGAGCGCCTCTCCGCCGCGATCGGCGGGCATCTCGACACGCTGGTCGGACGGCTGCGGCCGAGCCGGCTCGCCTTCTGCTGGCCCTACCGCGCCGAGCCCGACCTACGCCCCTGGGTGCAGGCCTGGCTCGCGGCTGCGCCCGGGCGGGTGGCGGCCTTGCCGGTGGTGCTCGAGCGCCATGCGCCGATGGTGTTCCGCGCGTGGACGCCAGGCGTGCCGATGCCGCTCGACCGCCATGGCATCCCGCACCCCGCGGACGGCGAGGCGGTCGAACCGGAGCTGGTGCTGATCCCGCTCAATGCCTTCGACGATCGCGGCTACCGCCTCGGTTACGGCGGGGGCTACTTCGACCGCACCCTGGCGGTGATGCGCACCGTGGCGGTGGGCGTGGGCTTCGAGATCGGGCGCGTGCCCGACACGCTGCCGCAGCAGTTCGATCGCCCGATGGACTGGCTGGTGACCGAGGCGGGGGTGGCGAAGCCGCGCGCGTGAGCGCCGACTCCAGCCTGTCCGTGGCAGCGCGCGAGCTCAGCTGCCGGACAGGAACATGCGGTAGGCGGGGTTGTCCGTCTCGGCCACGTAGTCGTAGCCGACGCGCTGCAGGAAGGCGTCGAAGGCCTCCTTGTCCGCCGGCGGGACCTGCATGCCGACCAGTACGCGGCCGAAGTCGGAGCCGTGGTTGCGGTAGTGGAACAGCGAGATGTTCCAGTCCGAGCGCAGGTTGGAGAGGAAATTCATCAGTGCGCCCGGGCGCTCGGGGAAGACGAAGCGGTACACCACCTCGTTCTCGGCCTGCGGTGCGCGCCCGCCCACCATGTAGCGCACGTGCGACTTGGCCATCTCGTCGTCGGTGAGGTCGAGCGCGGGCAGCTCGTGGCGCTCCAGCATCTCGACCAGGCGGCCGGCCTCGTTGCGGTTGTGCACGGTGACGCCGACGAAGATGTGGGCGCGCTCGGCGTCGGCGTAGCGGTAGTTGAACTCGGTGATGTTGCGGTTGCCGAGCACGCTGATGAACTTGCGGAAGGAGCCCGGCTTCTCGGGGATGGTCACCGCGAGCACGGCCTCGCGCTGCTCGCCGAGCTCGGCGCGCTCGGCCACGAAGCGCAGGCGGTCGAAGTTCATGTTGGCGCCCGAGGCCACCGCCACCAGGCTCTTGTCGCGCAGCTTGTTGCGGCGGGCGTATTCCTTGGCGCCGGCGACCGCGAGCGCGCCGGCGGGCTCGAGGATGGAGCGGGTGTCCTCGAAGACATCCTTGATCGCCGCACAGATGGCGTCGTTGTCGACCACGATCATCTCGTCGACATACTGCTGGCAGAGGCGGAAGGTCTCGGCGCCGACCTCCTTGACCGCGGCGCCATCGGCGAAGATGCCGACCTGTTCGAGCGCGACGCGCCTGCCCGCGGCGAGCGAGCGCGTCATCGCGTCGGCGTCGACCGCCTCGACGCCGATGATCTTCGTCTCGGGACGCAGGCGCTTGATGTAGGCCGCGACCCCGGCGATCAGCCCGCCGCCGCCGACGCAGCAGAACACCGCGTGGATCGGCTTCGGGTGCGCGCGCAGGATCTCCATACCGACCGTGCCCTGGCCGGCGATCACGTCGGGGTCGTCGAAGGGGTGGACGAAGGTGAGCTTTTCCGCCTTCTCGAGCTCGAGCGCGTGGGCGTAGGCGTCGGAATAGGACTCGCCGGCGAGCACCACCTCGCCGCCGCGTGCCTTGACCGCGTCGATCTTGATCTGCGGCGTGGTGCTCGGCATCACGATCACCGCGCGCACGCCCAACCTGGCTGCCGACAGCGCCACGCCCTGCGCGTGGTTGCCCGCCGAGGCGCAGATCACGCCGCGCTTCAGGGCCTGCGGCGACAGGTTCGCCATCTTGTTGTAGGCGCCGCGGATCTTGAAGCTGAACACCGGCTGCATGTCCTCGCGCTTGAAGTAGATCCGGTTGTGCACGCGCGCCGAAAGGTTGGCGGCGAGGTCGAGCGGGGTCTCGACGGCGACGTCGTACACCTGCGCGTTGAGGATGCGTTCCAGGTAATCGGGTGTGGAGCTCATGGCCGGCCAGTGGGCTGCTGCAAAGCGATCGAGCGTAACAGCCGGCGGCGGCGCGCCGCAAGTGCGCGCGCTTCAGTCCGCGCGCTGGGCGCCTTCGGCATGCAGGGCGCGCGCCTGGCGGTCGATGAACTCCTGGGTGGAGTCGATGCCGCGCAGCTTGAGGATCTTCGAGCGCACCGCGGCCTCGAGCAGCACCGCGAGGTTGCGTCCCGCCGCCACCGGTAGCACCACGCGCGCGATCTTGACGCCGAGGATGTCCTGCGTCTCCTGCTGCAGCGGCAGTCGGCAGGGGTCGTCGGGGCCTGGCTGGCGGCGGTCGAGGTGGCAGATCAGGCGCAGGCGCATCTTCCGCCGGCACGCGGTCTCGCCGAAGATGGTGCGGATGTTGATCAGGCCGAGGCCGCGCACCTCGATGAAATCCTGCAGCATCTCGGGGCAGCGGCCTTCGAGCACCGTGGGTGCGATGCGCGACAGCTCGACCACGTCGTCGGCGACCAGGCCGTGGCCGCGTGAGATCAGCTCGAGGCCGAGCTCGGACTTGCCGGCGCCCGAGTCGCCGGTGATCATCACCCCAAGGCCGAGCACGTCCATGAATACGCCGTGCAGCGAGACCTTCTCGGCGAGCTCGCGCGACAGGTAGAGGCGGAGCTGGTCGATCACGCTCGCCGAGGGGTGGCGCGCCGTGAACAGGGCGACGTCGTGGGCCTCGCAGATGCCGTGGAGGATGTTGGGGACCTCGCAGCCGTCGGCGACGATGATCGCGGGCGGGCGCGCGGAGAGGATCTCGTTGAGGTGGTGGGCGACCTTCTCGTTCGCCTGGCGCTGCGCCCACGCGAGCTCTGCGGCGCCCAGCACCTGCAGCCGGGTGGGGTGGATCAGGTTGAGGTGGCCGACGAGGTCCGCCGGCCAGATGCGCTCTTCGGCGACCGACAGGCGGGCACCGATCGGTCCGCTGACGTGGACGAGGCTCAGGCTCTCGCGATGCGCCTCATACAGCCGGATCAGGCTGGTTTGCCGCATCGGCGCCCCAATTCACGAACAGGCTGTGGATCTGCGCGGCATCGGCCGCGCCGTGCAGGGTCTCGCGGAACTCGCGGTCGCTGAACATCTGGGCGAGCTCGGAGAGCAGCTGCAGGTGGGTTTCGTTGGCCTGCTCGGGTACCAGCAGCACGAACAGCATGTCGACCGGACGCCCGTCGGGCGCGTCGAACTGCACCGGGGTGGCCAGGCGCAGGAAGGCGCCGGCGGCGTCCTTGAGCCCCTTGATGCGGCCGTGCGGGATTGCAATGCCCTGACCGAGCCCGGTCGAGCCGAGGCGTTCGCGGGTGAACAGGCTGTCGAACACGGTGCTGCGGGCGATGCCCTGGTTGTTCTCGAAGAGCAGGCCGGCCTGCTCGAAGACGCGCTTCTTGCTGCTCGCGTCGAGATCGACCACCACGTTGGAAAGCGGCAGGAGTTGGGATATCAGGCTCATTCGCAGGTGGGCTCGCGCACTCTTCCGTCAGCGGCCGCCAAGGGGGCGGGAATCCGGTCCGGGGCGTGTGCGGCCGCGCTTCGTGAAAACGGGCGCATTATAACCACACCCCGGACGGGGAGCTTCAAGCCGGTCTTCAGGCCTCCGGGACCTGGTGCTTGAGCGACTCGTGGTTATGCTCGGACTGCTTCTGCTTGTACTTCTGAACCTGACGGTCGAGCTTGTCGGTCATCGAGTCGATCGCCGCGTAGAGGTCGGCATCGTCGCTCTCGACGAAGAGGTCCTTGCCGCGCACGTGCAGCGTCACCTCGGCCTTCTGCTTGAGCTTCTCGACCGACAGGATGACGGTCACGCTGGTGACGTTGTCGAAGTGACGGATGACGCGATCGAGCTTGGAGGTCACGTAGTCGCGAATGGCGGGGGTGACTTCGACGTGGCGCCCGGTGATGTTCAGATTCATGGATGACTCCTGTTGTTGTCAGAGGGATTTGCGCAGGCTGACCGGCGGGATGTTGAGGGATTCTCGATACTTGGCGATCGTGCGCCGTGCGACGACGATTCCCTGCTGGCCGAGGATTTCGGCGATCCTGGCGTCGGACAGTGGTTTCTTGCTGTCCTCCGCGTCCACCAGCTGGCGAATCAGCGCGCGAATCGCCGTGGAGGAAGCCGCACCGCCGGTGTCGGTCGCGACATGGCTGCCGAAAAAGTACTTGAGCTCGAAGACTCCGCGCGGTGTCGCCATGTACTTCTGCGTGGTGACGCGCGACACGGTGGATTCGTGCAGCTCGAGCTGGTCTGCGATCTCCCTTAGGGTGAGTGGCCGCATCGCCACGTCCCCATGATCGAAGAACTGTCGTTGCTGGTCAACGATGGCCTGGGAGACGCGCAGGATGGTGTCGAAGCGCTGCTGGACGTTCTTGATCAGCCAGCGTGCCTCCTGCAGCTGACCGCCCAGGCCGCCGCCCTGTGCGCGGTTCTGCTGCAGCAGGCTGGCGTACAGGCGGTTGATGCGCAGGCGCGGCATCGCCTCCTGGTTGAGGCTCACGGTCCATTGGCCGCGCAGCTTGCGCACGACGACGTCGGGCAGCACATAGCGCGTCTCGGTGGTGGAGTAGCGCGAGCCCGGATGGGGGTCGAGGCTGCAGATCAGCGCCTGGGCCTCGCGCAAGGCCTCGTCGTCGCAGCCGGTGAGCTTGCGGATGCGGGCGAAGTTGCGCTCGGCGAGCAACTCGAGGTGGTTGGTGACGATCTCGAGTGCGAGCGCGCGGATGGCGCTCTCCGGCAGCGCCTGCAACTGCAGGGCGAGGCACTCCTGCGGGCTGCGCGCGCCGATCCCGGCCGGCTCGAGGCTCTGCACCTGGCGCAAGGCGATGGCGAGGTCGTCGAGCTCGACCTCGGCGTCCTGCGGCAGCAGTTCGAGGAGATCTTCGAGCGGCTGGTGAAGGTAGCCGTCGTCGTCGAGCGCCTCGATCAGGAAGCGCACGAGCGCGCGGTCACGGTCGGAAAGGGGCGACAGCGCGACCTGCTGGCCGAGGTGCTCGCGCAGCGACACCCCGGCCGCCTGGATGTCCTGGTAGTCGCCTTCGTCGTCGTCTTCGCTGCGGCTGGAGGCGCCCTGGCCCACGTTGGACCAGTCGATGCCCTCGTCCTCGCTGCTGCCTTCGCCGCCCTCGTGCGTGATCGATTCACCTGCCGGCTCGGCTGCGGGCTCCCGGGCCGCCTCGCGTTCGGGCGCATTGCCGGGCGGGGCTGCGGGGGTGTAATCGCCGCCACCGTCGCCGTCCTCGCGCTCGAGCATCGGGTTCTCGAGCAGGACGCGCTCGATCTCCTGGTTCAGCTCGATCGTAGACAGCTGCAGCAGCTTGATCGACTGCTGCAGCTGCGGCGTCAGCGTGAGGTGCTGGGAGAGCTTGAGTTGGAGGCTGGGTTTCATCGCATCGGGCCGGAGGGCGGGCTTACAAGCGGAAGTGCTCGCCAAGGTAGACCTGGCGCACCCGCTCGTTCTCGATGATCTCGGTCGGCTGCCCGCTCGCCAGCACCCGGCCCTCGCTGATGATGTAGGCTCGGTCGCAGATGCCCAGGGTCTCGCGTACGTTGTGATCGGTGATCAGCACGCCGATGCCGCGCTCCTTGAGGAAGCGGATGATCTTCTGGATGTCGATCACCGCGATCGGGTCGACCCCGGCGAAGGGTTCGTCGAGCAGGATCAGGCGCGGGTCGGTGGCGAGCGCGCGCGCGATCTCGCAGCGTCGGCGCTCCCCGCCCGAGAGCGAGATCGCGGTGTTGTCGCGCAGGTGGTGGATGCCCAGCTCCATCAGCAGCTCTTCCAGCCGCTCCTCGACCTGGCGGCGATCGAGCCCCTGCAGCTCGAGCACGGCGCGGATGTTCTCGGCCACGCTGAGCTTGCGGAACACGCTCATCTCCTGCGGCAGGTAGGACAGTCCGAGGCGGGCGCGGGCATGGATCGGGAGGTGGGTGAGGTCGGTGCCGTCGAGGGTGATCTGGCCGCCGTCGGCGCGCACCAGGCCGACGATCATGTAGAAGCAGGTGGTCTTGCCGGCACCGTTGGGGCCGAGCAGGCCGACGACCTCGCCCGAGCCGACCTCGAAGCCGACGTCGTGCACGACGGTGCGCGCCTTGTAGCGCTTTTGCAGGCCGGCGACCTTAAGCAGACTCATCGTAGGGCTCTTTCAGCAGCTTGCGGATCAGCTCGGGGGCGAAGCCCCGGGTTTGCAGGAAGCGCGCCTGGCGCGCCCATTCGCGCGCGTCGGCGGGCGGACTGGAGAAGCGGCCGCGCAGCACGGCACGTGCCCGTTCCGCCTCGGATTCTACGCACTCGCCGGCGAGCGCCTCGTCGATCCGGTCACGGTCGATGCCGCGGCGCGCGAGTTCGCTGCGCAGCCGCGCGGCGCCGAAGCGGGCCGCCTTGCCGCGCACGAAGGCCTCGGCGTAGCGCTCGTCGGACTGCAGGCCGAGCTCGCGCATGCGCTCGATGACCGCCTCGATCTCGGCCGTTTCGCCGTGGGGCGCGAGCTTGCGCGCCAGCTCGGCGCGCGAGTGGTCGCGCCGGGCGAGATGGCGGAGCGCACGTTCGCGCAGGCTCGGCTCGCCCATTTCGTGGTCGCCGCGCTCAGGCCTCGGCCGGCGCGGGGGTCGAGGCGGCCGCCGGTGGCAGCTCGGGCAGGCCGACCGCGACCCGCACCTTGTTCTCGATCTCGCGGGCGAGCGCCGGGTTGGCGCGCAGGAACTCTCGCGAGTTGTCCTTGCCCTGGCCGATCTTGTCGCCCTGGTAGGCATACCAGGCGCCCGACTTGTCGACGATCTTGTGCTCCACGCCGAGGTCGATGATCTCGCCCTCGCGCGAGATGCCCTCGCCGTAGAGGATGTCGAAGTGGGCCTCCTTGAAGGGGGGCGACACCTTGTTCTTGACCACCTTGACACGGGTCTCGGAACCGACCACCTCGTCGCCCTTCTTGATCGTGCCGGTGCGGCGGATGTCCATGCGCACCGAGGCGTAGAACTTGAGCGCGTTGCCGCCGGTGGTGGTCTCGGGGCTGCCGAACATCACGCCGATCTTCATGCGGATCTGGTTGATGAAGATCACCAGCGTGTTGGTGCGCTTGATGTTGGCGGTGAGCTTGCGCAGCGCCTGCGACATCAGGCGCGCCTGCAGGCCGGGAAGCTGGTCGCCCATCTCGCCCTCGATCTCGGCCTTGGGTGTGAGCGCGGCGACCGAGTCGACCACCACGATGTCCACGCCGCCCGAGCGCACCAGCATGTCGGCGATCTCGAGCGCCTGTTCGCCGGTGTCGGGCTGCGAGATCAGCAGGTCCTGGATGTTGACGCCGAGCTTCTCGGCGTAGCCGACGTCGAGTGCGTGCTCGGCGTCGATGAAGGCCGCGGTGCCGCCAAGCTTCTGCATCTCGGCGATGACCTGCAGGGTGAGGGTGGTCTTGCCGGAGGACTCGGGGCCGTAGATCTCGACCACCCGGCCGCGCGGCAGGCCGCCGAGGCCGAGCGCGATGTCGAGCCCGAGCGAGCCGGTGGAGACGGTCTGGATGTCGCGTTCGACGTTGCCGTCGCCCATGCGCATGATCGAGCCCTTGCCGAACTGCTTTTCGATCTGCGAGAGCGCAGCGGCGAGGGCCTTGGCCTTGTTTTCGTCCATGGAAGTGCGTCCTGTTTGATTGCCCGATTATGGCACAAAGATTGCAGACATGCGGGGATGCAGGTCTGATGCCGTAAGTGTAGAGCCTGTATGCAATTACAGCAAATATGCGAATCAGGTTTCTGCGCCGGGCAGGGCCAATGGTGGCGGGATGGCCTGCACGCAGGTGGCGTGCAAGGTGCACCGCCTCAGCGGCAGCGCTCGAGCACGCCCTGCAGCGCGAGGATCACCGTCTGCCGGCGTACCGCGGCGCGGTCTCCGGGCAGCTGCACCGTGGTCGTCGAGATGGAGGCGTCGCGTCGTGCCCAGCCGATGCAGACCGTGCCGACGGGCTTCACTGCGCTGCCGCCGCCCGGTCCGGCGATGCCCGACACGGCCACCGCGAGGTCGGCGCGGCTGCGGGCGAGCGCGCCCGCGGCCATCTCGCCGACGGTGGCCTCGCTGACCGCGCCATGGCTTTCGAGCGTGTCGTCGCGCACGCCGAGCATGTCGGCCTTGGCCGCGTTCGAATAGGTCACGAAGCCGCGGTCGAACCAGCCCGAACTGCCCGCGATCGCGGTGACGGCCTCGGCGATCCAGCCACCGGTGCAGGACTCCGCGGTGGCGAGCCACAGCCCGCGGGCGGCCAGGGCTTCGCCCACCCGGCGCGCCAGCCCATCGAGTTCATGATCGGTCATCGCGTCAGTTCCCTTGCAGGTGGACCAGCACCGCGAGCGCCAGCAGGGCATATCCGGCGGCGACGAGGTCGTCGAACATGACCCCGAAGCCGCCCTTGAAGCTGCGGTCGGCCCAGCGCACCGGTGGCGGCTTGACGATGTCGAAGAAGCGGAAGAGCGCCACCGCGACCGCCTGCCAGAGCAGTCCCGGCGGGGTGAACAGCAGCACCAGCCAGATCGCCACCATCTCGTCCCAGACGATGCCGCCGTGGTCCGGCACGCCGAGCGCGCGCCCGGTGCGTTCGGCGGCGAGCACGCCGGCGAGGAAGAAGCTGGCGAGCAGGGCGAGGAAGACGAACTCCGAAACCGGGGTGCGGATCAGCGGGTAGAGCGCCCAGCCGAGCAGCGTGCCGACCGTGCCCGGCGCCCATGGCGACAGTCCGGCCCCGAAGCCCAGCGAGATGAAGTGGGCGGGGTGGCTCAGGAGCAGGCGGGTGGTGGGGCGCATGGTCGTGTCGGAGGGTGGGCCGGAGCGGATCTCAGGCGAAGTGATCGTAGCCGTACGCGGCCGGTGCCGCCAGTGTGCCGTCCGCTTCGCGCAGCATCAGTCGCTCGCGTTCGCGGGTCAATTCGCCGATGCGGTGTAGGGGGAGGCCGAGCCGGGCGGACAAGGCTTCGATCGCGCCACGATGGCGGGGCGGCGCGGCGAACAGCAGTTCGTAGTCGTCGCCGCCCGCGAGCAGGCAGCGCCGGCACAGCGCGGCGTCGGCGCCGCTGGCGGCAAGCGCAGCGAGCGGCAGTGCGGCGGCCTCGACGATGGCGCCGGTGCCGGAGCACTCCAGGATGTGGCGCAGGTCGCCGAGCAGGCCGTCGGAGACGTCCAGCATCGCGCTCGCCAGGCCGCGCAGCGCGAGCCCGAGCGCGACGCGAGGTTGCGGGCGCTGCAGGGCATCGACGAACTGGGCGCGGTGCGGCGCGTCCAGCTCGGCCTCCCCGCGCAAGGCCGCGAGCCCGAGCGCAGCGCAGCCGGGCTGGCCGGAGACCCACAGATCGTCGCCCGCGTGCGCGCCACCCCGGGTGATCGCAGCGCCGGCCGGGACCTCGCCGGCGATGGTCACCGAGAGCGCGAGCGGTCCGCGCGTGGTGTCGCCGCCGGCGAGGTCGACGCCGAAGGCGTCGGCGCAGGCGAAGAAGCCGCGCGCAAAGGCCGCGATCCAGGCCTCGTCCGCCCGCGGCAGCGCGAGCGCGAGGAAGGCCCAGCGCGGCTCGGCGCCCATCGCGGCGAGATCGGAGACGTTGACCGCAAGCGTCTTCCAGCCCAGTCCTTCGGGGTCGGTGTCGGCGAAGAAGTGGGTGCCCGCCACCAGCATGTCGGTGGACACGGCCACGCGCATGCCGGGACGCGGTGCCAGCAGCGCGGCATCGTCGCCCACGGCGAGCTCGGTGTGGCGCGCGGGGCGGGTGAAGTGGCGCCGGATCAGGTCGAATTCGGAGGGCATGGCAGCAAGCGTCGGGCGGCGGACCGCGAGCTTACCGCGGATGCGGCCGCACGGGCATCGGTGCCGAATCCGCGGGCGGCGGTCGTGGCCCCCGTCGGCGCCGCCCCGAGCGCCCGCCTCGCAGCCACCGCCGCCCCTACACGGCGCGCGCGATGGTCATGCAGGAGCGCCGGCAGGCGCGAATGCAGTGGTGCCATACGCGACCATCGTCGGCGCCGCCCCGACCGCCCACCTCGCCTGCGCCGCCGCCCTACACGGCGCGCGCGATGGTTCATGTAGGAGCGCCGGCAGGCGCGAATGCAGCGGTGCCTGTGGTGACGTGTTGCGGTGGCTGGAGTGCCGTGTTCGCGGCTGCCGTCGCTCCTACAGGGGGTACTCAGCCGTGGCGGCCGAGGAGCTTGGCCTTGAGGGTGTCCCAGTCCACCGCGTCGAGCGTGTTCTTGACCAGCAGGCCGAGGTCGGTGTCGCCTTCCATGCGCAGGCGGCGGCTGAAGAAGAGCGTGTCGGGGTCTTCCTCGCGCAGCGCCAGGGCCATGAAGTCGCGCGTGGTGGCGGAGAGGATCAGGTCCGGCTTGGCGCCTGCGGTCGGGGTGGCACGGCGGAAACCGCGCTCGCCCAGGGTGAAGTCGAGCGTCAGCCCTGCGTCCAGCACGCGCATCTGCAGGTGCCGGCCGCTGAGCGGTTCGAGGGTGTCGCGCGGCAGGATGCGGTCGAGCGCGAGGTTGAGCGCGAGCGTCAGCACATGGGTGGGCGGTTGCTGGGGCAGGCGTGCCACCAGCTTCGCCACCGGGGCGGGCACGGTGAAGTCGGGGATGCGCAGGGTGGCGAGGCGTTCGCCGATGCGCTGGCGCAGGCTGCCGGGCAGCAGTTCCGAGGGCAGCGGCGGGCGGGGCAGGGCGGGCAGGGCGGGCATGTGCGGACTCCGGGTGTGCGGCAGTTCGGAAAGGGGCTCAGGCGGCGACGTACTGCTCGACGCCGGCACGGCCGTGCCAGAAGCCGTTGCAGGGCTCCTCGACCATCCACTCGCGGCTGGCAGCGAGCGCGTCGGCGGGGCTGCGGTGGCCGTCGAGCGCGGCGCGGAAAAGCTCGATGATCTGGCGCGTGTGCGCACCCTGTGGGCTGATGCGCAGCACCTCGGCGTTGGCGTGCACGGCGGGCAGGTCGCCGAGCAGGTTGTGCACCCGCGCCGACTGCGTCTGCACGCCATTGAGCGTCAGGAAGGGGGCGCCCTCGCGGGTGCGCAGCGTGATCCCGTCCATGATCGACAGGCAGCGGAACTCGCAGGTGTCCTTCTGCAGGTTGAAGTGGCGGGCGGTGAAGCAGCGCGCCGAGTGCGCCAGCGGCAGGCGGCCGTAGGCGAAGACCTCGGTCTGGATCGGTTTGGCGAGCGCCGCGCGCACCTCGGCCAGCGCCGCGCCCGACATCTCGGGAGCGACCGCCCAGCGTGTCGCGCCCGAGTCGATCATGAGCTGCAGCGTCACGGGGTTGAAGATGTTCAGCGTGGGACCGGCGATCCAGTTGTCCACGCCGGCCTCGGCGAGCAGGCGCACCGCGCCCATGTCGTTGGCCTCGACACGGAAGTCGTGCTGGCCGACGATGCGGCGCAGGGTCTTGAGGTCGGACTCGGACTCGATCAGGGCCTGCGAGCTGATCACCACCTCCTTGCCGGCGGCGGCGAGGACCTTGCCGACCTCCAGCCAGTCGTCCAGGCGCAGTTCGTGGCGGCGCGAGCATACGGTCTCGCCGAGGTAGACGCTGTCGAGCGGGGCTTCGGCCATGTCGGCGTAGAAGTCGAGCACGCTCTGGTGCGGCCAGTAGTAGAGCAGGGGGCCGAGGGCGAGTTTCATCGTGCGGTTCTCATGCGGGTGGGGGATGCGCCGCGCGGGCGGCCGGCGCCGCGCAGGCGCCCGGTCCGCTGGGCGGCGATCGGGTTCGGTCGGGGCGACGACGCGCGGGCGTGCGGCGCGAGGCTCACTTCCACGGGCGGTAATAGGCGCCCAGGGTGTGGCTCTGGCCTTCGGAGACCTTGTTGAGCTCGGCCATCCACGCCGGCAGCACGCTGAAGGCCTCGGCGCCGCCGCGGTTGAGCTTGTCGAGCGCGGCGCGCCACACCTTGGTGACCTGGGCGACGTAGGCCGGACTGCGCTGGCGGCCCTCGATCTTGATCGCGCGGATGCCGATGCGCGCGAGCTCGGGCAGCAACTCGAGGGTGTTGAGGCTGGTCGGCTCCTCGAGCGCGTAGTAGGTCTCGTCGTTGACCTCGAAACGGCCCTTGCACAGCGTCGGGTAGCCGGCGCGTTCGCCCTCGGCGAAGCGGTCGATGAGGATGCCGTTGAGGCGCGTCTCCATGCCGCGCGGGGTGTCTTCCCAGCGCACGTGCTTGCCGGGCGAGCAGGCGCCGTTGCAGTTGGGCGACTCGCCGGTGGCGTAGGCCGACAGCGCGCAGCGCCCCTCGACCATCACGCACAGGCCGCCGAAGCCGAACACCTCGATCTCGACCGGGGTGTTGGCGACCACGCTCTCGACCTGGGCCATCGACAGCACGCGCGGCAGCACCGCGCGCTGGATGCCGAAGCGCTCGCGGTACCAGTTGATCGCCTCGTAGCTGGTCGCCGAGCCCTGCACCGACAGGTGCAGGCGCAGCTGCGGGTGGGTCTTGGTCGCGTAGGCCATCAGCCCGGGGTCGGCGAGGATCACCGCGTCGACCCCGTACTCGGCGGCGCGATCGATCGCCTGCGTCCAGCTCGACCAGTTGTCGGTCTGGGGATAGGTGTTGAGCGCCAGCAGCACCTTGCGCTTGCGCGCATGCGCATAGGCGACGCCCTCGCGCACCTGCGCCGGATCGAAGTTCAGGCCGGAGAAGTTGCGCGCGTTGGTGGCGTCCTTGAAACCGAGATAGACGCAGTCGGCGCCGTGATCGATGGCCGTCTTGAGGGCCGGGAGGCTGCCCGCGGGGCAGACGAGTTCGATCGGGGAAGACACGGACATGGAGCGGGATTTCCAGGGGGAAAAAACGCCGCAACCATAAACGAGGACGGCGGCCGGCGCGTTGATCACCATCAAACGCGCCGGCCGCGGCTGCGAGCCGGGTGCGCCCGGGCCGGTCAGCGGTGGGTGTGGTAGGTGCCCGCCGCGGCGTGGTGGCCGCCGATGTGCGGGCGGTGATGCGGCTGCCGGCCGATCAGGCCGCCTGCCAGCATGCCGAGTGCGCTCGCCGCCAGGCCGTAGAGCTGGGGCTCGATGTCGCCTTCGGGCACGAAGAGCTCGAACAGGATCCAGGTCGACAGGCCGAGGATGATCGACAGCGCCGCGCCGAGGTTGTTGGCGCGCTTCCAGAACAGGCCGGCCGCGAGCGGCACGAAGGCGCCGGCCAGCGTGATGCGGTAGGCGTTCTCGACCATCTGGTGGATCGAGGACTCGGTGCTGGTGGCGTACCAGGTGACCAGGGCGGTGAACACCACCACGGTCATGCGTGTGCTGAGCAGGAAGGCGCGGTCGCTCATGCCGGGGAGGAAGCCGCGCAGCACGTTCTCGGAGAAGGTCACCGAGGGCGCGAGCAGGGTGCCCGAAGCGGTCGACATGATCACCGACAGCAGCGCGCCGAAGAAGATCACCTGGGCGTAGAAGGGCATGTACTGCAGGATCAGCGTCGGCAGGATGAGCTGCGAGTCCTGCTCCATCAGGCGCTCGACCATGCCCGGATCGATGATGTTGGCGGTGTAGGCGAGGAAGAGCGGCACCGCGGCGAAGAAGAAGTAGCTCACGCCGCCGAGCGTGGTGCCCCAGATCGCGACGGTCTCGTTCTTCGAGGAGTTGACGCGCTGGAACACGTCCTGCTGCGGGATCGAGCCGAGCGCCATGGTGGCGAAGGCGGCGATCCAGGCGATGATCTCGACCGCATCGAGGGAGGGCAGGAACTCGAACTTGCCCTCGGCCGCGGCCTTGGCGACCACGTGGTCGAAGCCGCCCGCCATGTCGCCGGCGATCGTGCTCACCCAGATCAGGCCGATCACGATCACGATCATCTGCACGAACGTGGTCATGGCTACCGACCACATGCCGCCGAAAAGGGTGTAGACGAGGACCACGCCGGCGCCGATCAGCATGCCCTGGTTCATCGTCACGGCGTCGCCCGAGAGCACGTTGAACACCAGCCCGAGCGCCGTGATCTGCGCCGCCACCCAGCCCAGGTAGGAGAGCACGATGCAGATCGACAGCACGAGCTCGGTCGTGCGGTTGTAGCGCATGCGGAAGAAGTCGCCCAGCGTGAGCAGGTTCATGCGGTACAGCGGCCGGGCGAAGAGGAGGCCGAACAGCACCAGGCAGGCCGAGGCGCCGAGCGGGTCGGAGATCAGCCCGCTGAAGCCTTCCTCGATGAAGGTGGCGGAGATGCCGAGCACGGTCTCTGCTCCGAACCAGGTGGCGAACACCATCGCCAGCACGACGATCATCGGCAGGTTGCGGCCTGCGGTGATGTAGTCACGCGCGTTGTGCACCCGGGTGGCGGCATACAGGCCGATGCCGATGGAGACGACCAGATAGGCGACGACAAGCCAGAGCAGCATGGTTGGGCCCTTCGTGTTGGCGCATCCGCGCGCGTGAGCGAAAAAAGAGGGCGCGAGTTTACCAACAGAACGCCCCCGCGGGGGGCGGGATTTGGGCGCCAAGGGCTTGATCGTTCGCGCTTTATCGCACATGCGCAACGCCGCCGCGCTGCGCCGTGCCTCAGCCGAACAGGCGGTAGAGCTCGAGGCCGAGCAGGCCGATGGCGACGGCGCCGATGATGAGCAGCAGGCGCCCCTGGGTGCGCTGGCCGGCGGCGAGCTCGTCGAGGCGTTGCTGCTGCGCGCTCTGGTGGCGGGTCGACTCGGTGAGCGCGTGATGCACCAGGCGCGGCAACTGCGGCAGCGTCCCGGCCCACGCGGGCGCCTCTTCCCGGATGCCGCGCACCAGCGCGCGCACGCCCATGCGCTCGTCCATCCAGCGCTCGAGGAAGGGCTTGGCGGTCTTCCACAGGTCGAGCTCGGGGTCGAGCTGGCGGCCCAGGCCTTCGATGTTGAGCAGGGTCTTCTGCAGCAGCACGAGCTGCGGCTGCACCTCCATCTCGAAGCGGCGTGCGGTCTGGAACAGGCGCAGCAGGGTCTTGCCGAAGGAGATGTCCTTCAAGGGCTTGTCGAAGATCGGCTCGCATACGGTGCGGATCGCCGCCTCGAACTCGTCCACCCGCGTCTTCGCCGGCACCCAGCCGGCCTCGATGTGGGCCAGCGCCACGCGCCGGTAGTCGCGCTGGAAGAAGGCGAGGAAGTTGGTCGCGAGGTAGTTCTTGTCCACCTCGTTGAGGGTGCCCATGATGCCGAAGTCGAGCGCGATGTAGCGCCCGTCGGAGTGCACGAAGATGTTGCCCGGGTGCATGTCGGCGTGGAAGAAGCCGTCGCGGAAGACCTGGGTGAAGAAGATCTCCACGCCCGCGCGCGACAGCGCCTTCAGGTCGGTGCCCTGGGCGAGCAGCGCCGGCGTCTGCGAGATCGGCACGCCGCGCATGCGCTCCATCACCATGACCTTGCTGCCGCACCAGTCCCAGTAGACCTCCGGCACGATCAGCAGCGACGAGTCCTTGAAGTTGCGCCGCAGCTGCGAGCAGTTGGCGGCCTCGCGCATGAGGTCGAGCTCGTCGTGCAGGTACTTGCTGAACTCGGCGACGACCTCGCGTGGCTTCAGGCGGCGGCCTTCGGGCCAGATCTTCTCGAGCAGCACCGCGGCGACCTCGAGCAGCGCCAGGTCGTGCTCGATCACACGCTCGATGCCGGGGCGCAGCACCTTGACCGCGACGTCGGTGCCGTCGGGCAGGCGGGCGAAATGCACCTGCGCCACCGAGGCCGAGGCCACCGGCGTGCGCTCGAAATCATCGAAAACGGTGTCGATCGGCTTGCCGTAGAAGCCCTCCAGCACGGCCAGTGCCTGCTCGGTGGGGAAGGGCGGTACGCGGTCCTGCAGCAGCGCGAGCTCCTCGGCGAGGTCGGGCGGAAGCAGGTCGCGCCGGGTCGACAGCATCTGCCCGAACTTGACGAAGATCGGCCCGAGCGACTCGAGCGCCTGGCGCAGGCGGGCGCCGCGCGACTCGGTGAAGCTCCGCCAGAAGAAGACCTTGTGCCACACGTGCGCGAGGCGGCCGCTGCTGTCGGCGTCGAGCACCATGCGGTCGAGGCCGAAGCGCAGGCTGACGGAGACGATCTTGGCGAGGCGGAAGAGGCGCACGATGGAAGGCCGGGCAGACGCAAACCCGGAACTGTAGCCCGAAAGCGGCAGCGGTGGAACGGGCGTGGACTTGCCCGCGCGCCACCGGGATGCAAACTGCGCTCACATCCTCGCCGGGGCGGACCCTGCCGATCCGCTATAATCGCGCGTTTCGAATTCATTCCGAGTGCCATGAGCGCCGATCCCAAAGTCCTGCTGACCGACCTGCTCCAGACCGCGCTGAAGAGCGTCGCCCCGGATCTCGCCGCCACCCCCATCCTGCTGGAGCGCCCCAAGCAGGCGAGCCACGGCGACTTCGCCACCAACCTCGCGCTGCAACTCGCCAAGCCACTCAAGCGCAACCCGCGCGAGCTCGCCGGTCTGCTGCTGGCCGAGCTGCCGCCGTCGAAGCTGGTCGCCAGGGCCAAGGTGGCCGGCGCCGGCTTCATCAACTTCACGCTCGCCTCGGACGCCAAGACCGCGGTGGTGCGCGAGGTGCTGGCCAAGGGCGCGGACTTCGGCCGCGGCGCTGCCAAGGGCGTCAAGGTGCAGGTGGAGTTCGTCTCCGCCAACCCGACCGGGCCGCTCCACGTCGGCCACGGCCGCGGTGCGGCCTACGGGGCCTCGCTCTCGGACGTGCTCGCCTTCGCCGGCTACGAGGTCAGCCGCGAATACTACGTGAACGACGCCGGTCGCCAGATGGACATCCTGGCGCTGTCGACCTGGCTGCGCTACCTCGCCTTCTTCGGCGTCGAGGTGCCCTTTCCGCCCAACGCCTACCAGGGCGATTACGTGATCGACATGGGCCGCGACATGCGCGACGCCCACCAGGACCGCTTCGCCAGGGTCACCCTCGAGCAGGTGCTCGCCGGCACGCCCGGCCTGCCGCCTTCCGATCGCAAGGACGACGAGTCCAAGCAGCAGCGCGAGGAGCACCTCGACGCGCTGATCGCCAACGCCAAGAAGCTGCTCGGCGAGGACTACCCCTGGGTGCATGGCTTCGCGCTCAACGAGCAACTCGGCGATGGCCGCGAGGACCTGCAGGAGTTCGGCGTGCGCTTCGACAAGTGGTTCTCGGAGCAGAGCCTGTTCGACACCGGCCTGGTCGAGCGCGCGGTGACCCAGCTCGAGAAGGCCGGCCACATCTACCTGCAGGACGGCGCCAGGTGGTTCCGCTCCACCGCCTTCGGCGACGAGAAGGACCGCGTCGTGCAGCGTGAGAACGGCCTCTACACCTACTTCGCCTCCGACATCGCCTACCACCTCAACAAGTACGAGCGCGGCTTCGACCGCATGATCGACATCTGGGGGGCCGACCACCACGGCTACATCCCGCGCGTGAAGGGCGCGATCGCGGCGCTCGGACTGCCGCCGGAGAAGCTCGAGGTCGCGCTGGTGCAGTTCGCGGTGCTCTACCGCGACGGCCAGAAGACCTCGATGTCCACCCGCTCGGGCGAGTTCGTCACCCTGCGCGAGCTGCGCCGCGAGGTCGGCAACGACGCCTGCCGCTTCTTCTACGTGCTGCGCAAGTCCGACCAGCACCTCGACTTCGACCTCGACCTCGCCAAGAGCCAGAGCAACGAGAACCCGGTGTACTACGTGCAGTACGCCCACGCCCGCGTGTGCTCGGTGCTCAACCAGTGGGGCGGCGAGGCCGCCGAGCTGGCCGCGGCCGACCTCGGCCTGCTGCACAACGAGCGTGAGCTCGCGCTGTGCGCCCGCCTGGCGAGCTTCGCCGAGCTGGTGCAGAACGCCGCCGCCGACTACGCGCCGCACCAGGTGGCCTTCTACCTCAAGGACCTCGCCGCCGACTTCCACAGCTGGTACAACGCCGAGCGCATGCTGGTCGAGGACGAGGCCGTCAAGCTCGCGCGCCTCGCGCTCGCCGCCGCGGTGCGCCAGGTGCTGGTCACCGGCCTGAAGATGCTGGGCGTGTCCGCGCCCGAGTCGATGTGATGCAGGGGGTGCAATCGTGAGTCGAGATCGCAGGCCGGCCCGCAAGCCGGCGCGCGCACCGGCGAAGAGCGCAGGCGGGACGCTGATCGGGATCTTCATCGGCCTCGTCTTCGGCGCGCTGATCGCGGCCGGGGCGGCGTGGTACTTCACCCGCAGCAATCCCTTCCAGGCCGCGCCGGTGGCGCCGCGCGTGCAGGCACCGGCCGAGCAGGGACCGGCGGCACTGCCCGGGAAACCGGGCGACCGCCCGGTGGCCAAGCAGGATTTCGAGTTCTACCGCATCCTGCCGCAGGGCGACAACGTGCCGTCGTCGGCGGCCCAGGTCGTCCCGGTGCCTGCGCCCCAGGTGCAGGCGCCGCCTGTGGCCGTGCCCGCGCAGCAGGCCCCGGCGCCGGTGTTCGAGGCCTCGCCGCAGCCCGCGGCGCTGGCGCCGAGCCCGCCGCCGCGCAACGAGCGCATCTACCTGCAGGTGGGCTCGTTCGAGAACCCCTCCGAGGCAGACAACCTCAAGGCGCGGCTGGCGCTCTCGGGGATCCAGGCGAGCGCCCAGCGCACCCAGCTGCCCGACGGACGCGTCGTGCACCGCGTGCGCGTCGGCCCCTTCGCCAAGCCCGAGGACATGAACCCGATGCGTGCCCGCCTCTCCGACGCCGGCTTCAACGCCTCGGTGAGCCGCAACCAGTGAGCGTGGACGTACCACCGCGCATGGAACGTCCCTGCGCCGTCCGCGTCTCACCCAGCCCTAGTCAATGGAGTTCCGCATGAATCGTCGTGATGCCCTCAAGCTGGCCGGCCTGGCCCTCGCCCTTCCCGCCGCCTCGGTCGTGCAGGCGAACGAGCCCTTCCAGATCATCGAGCCGGCGCAGAAGGGAGACGATCCCGCGAAGATCGAGGTGCTCGAGTTCTTCCACTATGGCTGCCCGCACTGCCGCGACTTCCACCCGCTGATCACCGCCTGGAAGAAGAAGCTGCCGGCCGACGTCGCCTTCCGCGCGGTGCCTGCGGTGTGGAACAACGCCCAGCTGAGCGGCCTGGCCCGCCTGTTCTACGCCGCGCAGATCACCGGCGAGCTCGCCGCGCTCGAGCCGGCGATCTTCGCCGCGGTACAGGACGACAAGCGCCCGCTGTTCAACGAGCAGCAGGTGTCCGAGTGGATCGCCGGCAAGGTGGGCGATGCGGCCAAGTTCATCGAGACCTACAAGTCCTTCGGCGTCGGCTCGATGGTGCAGCGCGCCGACCAGCTCGCACGCGCGTTGAAGATCCAGGGCGTGCCGGCGATGGTGGTCGGCGGCCGCTACCTCACCTCGGCCTCGCTCACCGGCAGCCACGAGAACACCCTCAAGGTCGCCGACGAGCTGATCGCCCGCGTGCGCAAGGAGCGCGGCTGAACATGAGCGATCGCGACGCCGGCGCGCTGCCGCACGCGGCCGAGGCCGCCGAGCGCAGGCGCATCCAGCGCTTCCTGGCCCTGCGCCGTGGCGAGCCCTATCTGTGGGTGACGATCGGTGGCGAGCGCATCACGCTGCGTGACATCTCGGTCGATGGCTTCGCGATCGCCGCAGCGACGCCGCCTGCGGGCGCCGCGCCCTTCGACTTCGTGCTGCAGCGCGAGGGCGTGCCCGACCAGATCCGCGGTCGGGCGCAGGTGGTCAATTTCATCGCTGCGAGCGGGCAGGCGGGCTGCCGCTTCCTCGCGCTCGAGGGCGATGGCGCCGAGCGTCTGCGCGACTGGCTGGTCGCGCTGGTGATCATGAACGCCAGCGTGCGCATCAGCGAGAAGGATGCGGCCGCGATCGTTGCCGGACCGTCGCTGATCTGAAACCGGCTGTGCGCGGGCGCAGCCTCCCTTCTCCCGGGCGCGCAAAGACAAGGCCGCCGCGACCCTCGCGGGCGCGGCGGCCTTCGTCTGCGTGGTCGCCCGGTCAGGCGCGGCTGCGGCCCGCCGTGCGCTCCGCCTCGCGGCGGCGCTGGCGCGGCTTCTGCATCGCCCACACCAGGGCGATGAGCGCGAACGCGGGGATGTACATCCACTCCTTGTCCGGCCGCTCGCCCGAGGGCAGCTCGATGCGGACGATATTGTAGCCCTGCTCGAGGCCGAGTTTCTCCGCCTGGCTGCCGAAGCGCACCGCCGCCACCTGCACCTGGTCGCCGAGCGCCATCGTGGTCAGGCCGATCGCGCCGAGGCGCTCGCGTGCGTTGCCGGCCTTTTCGCCGAGCGGCAGCAGCACGCCCTTGGAGATGTCCTGGCCCTCCAGGCTCATGCCCTCGACCCACACGCGCAGGTTGCCGTTGCGCGGCGCCTCCTCGACCAGGCGCCCGAACTCGGTGGCAGGCACCTCCTCGAAGGGCGGGTACAGCATGTCCATCCAGTAGCCCGGGCGGAACAGCGTGAAGGTCACCAGCAGCAGGATCAGGTTCTCGTGGATGCGGCTCTTCGCGATGAAGAAACCCTGCGTCGCCGCAGCGAACATCATGCTCGCCACCGTCGCGCTGACGATGGTCAGCACCAGGTGGAAGGTGTCGCTGATGCCGATCAGCAGGATCTGCGTGTTGAAGATGAACATGAAGGGCAGGATCGCCGTCCGCGCGCTGTAGCCGAAGGCGGTGAGGCCCGTGCGCATCGGCTCGCTCTTGGCGATGCCTGCCGCAGCATACGAGGCCAGGCCCACCGGCGGCGTCACGTCGGCCATGAGGCCGAAGTAGAACACGAACAGGTGCACCGCGATCAGCGGCACCAGCAGCCCGGTCTGTGCGCCTAGTTCGACGATCACCGGCGCCATCAGCGTCGATACCACGATGTAGTTCGCCGTGGTCGGCAGGCCCATGCCGAGGATCAGGCAGATCACGGCGACCAGGATCAGCATGATCATGAGGTTGCCGCCCGAGAGCAGCTCGACCAGCTCGGTCATCGCCAGGCCGATGCCGGTGAGCGTCACGGTGCCGACGATCACGCCTGCGGTCGCGGTGGCGATCGCGATGCCGATCATGTTGCGGGCACCGGTGATCAGGCCGGTGAAGAGGTCGGAGAAGCCTTGCCGGGCCGCCTCGCCGATGTTGCCGGTGCGGCGGAAGAGGGCGAACAGCGGACGCTGGGTGACGAGGATGAACATCAGGAACAGGGTCGCCCAGAACGCCGACAGCGCAGGCGAGAGCTGCTCGACCATCAGGTTCCAGATCAGCGCCGCCACCGGGAGGAGGAAGTGCAGGCCGGCCTTGAGGGTGGGGCCGATCTCGGGCAGGTATTCCATCTTCTCGTCGGGCTTCTCCATGTGCAGCTCGGGATACTGCGCGGCGAAGCGGACCAGGCCGACGTAGGCGAGCAGCATCAGCACGCCGACGACGAGGAAGGCGGCGCCGCCGAAGGCGGTCTTCATCCAGCCGAAGCCCCAGTAGATGATCGCCGACAGGATCACCAGCCCGGAGACGGTCATCAGCGTGGTGATCAGCGTGCGCTGCCAGGGCAGCGGCTCGCGCCGCGGCAGGCCCTGCAGGTCCATCTTGAGGGCCTCGAGGTGCACGATGTAGTAGAGCGCGATGTAGGAGATCAGCGCCGGCAGAATGGCGTGCTTCATCACCTGGACGTAGCTGATGCCCACGTACTCGACCATCAGGAAGGCCGCGGCGCCCATCACCGGCGGCATGAGCTGGCCGTTGACCGAGGACGCGACCTCGACCGAGGCGGCCTTGTCGGCGCGGTAGCCCACGCTCTTCATCAGCGGGATGGTGAAGGTGCCGGTGGTGACCACGTTGGCGATCGAGGAGCCGGAGATCAGGCCGGTGCTGGCCGAGGCCACCACCGCCGCCTTGGCCGGGCCGCCGCGCATGTGGCCGAGCAGCGCGATGGCCGACTTGATGAAGTACGCGCCCGCACCGGCGGTCTCGAGCAGCGCACCGAAGAGCACGAACAGGAAGATGAAGCTGGTCGACACCCCGACCGCGACGCCGAACACGCCCTCGGTGGTCAGCCACATGTGGCTCATGCCCTTGGCGAGCGAGGCGCCGCGGTGGGCGATGACCTCGGGCATGTAGGGGCCGAAGAAGATGTACACGAGGAACACCGCGGCGAGGATCACCATCGGCAGGCCGAGCGCGCGCCGCGCGGCCTCGAGCAGCAGCAGCATGCCGGCCACGGCGGCCGCCAGGTCCAGGTCGGTGGGCATGCCGGGGCGTTGCGCAAGCTCGCGGTAGAAGATGAACAGGTAGGCCGCACAGAAGGCGCCCACCGCGGCGAACACCCAGTCGACGACGGGTACGTGGTCGCGCGGCGAGCCCTTGAACGCCGGGTAGGCGGCGAAGGCGAGGAAGACCGCGAAGGCGAGGTGGATGGCACGTGACTCGGTGTCGTTGAACACGAACACGCCGAGCGAGAAGGGCAGCGGCGAGGCGATCCAGAGCTGGAACAGCGACCACGCCAGCGCCACCGCCAGCAGCAGCTGTGCGGTCAGGCCGGTGGGCTTGCGTCCGCCGGTGTCGGCCTCGGCGACGATCTTCTTGAGCTCTTCATCGGACAGCTCGAAGCTGGCCTTGTCCTTGTTTTCGTCCGGGCGGGTCATGAGGAGCGCCTCTCAGGTTCGTGACGGAGACAAAAAACGGCGGGACCTCGGGGGTCGCCGCCGTTTGCACAGCAGGAACCGGCGCACCCTGCAGGCGCGCCGGCCGGCGGAATCACATCCAGCCCTTTTCCTTGTAGTACTTCACCGCGCCCTCGTGCAGCGGGGCGGACAGGCCGTCCTTGATCATGTGCTGCGGCTGGAGGTTGGCGAAGGCCGGGTGCAGCTTCTTGAAGTCCTCGAAGTTCTCGAACACCGCCTTCACCAGCGTATACACGGTCTCGGCGGGCACCTTGGACGAGGTCACGATGCTCGCCACCACGCCGAAGGTATCGGTCGGGTTCGGGTTGTTGGCGTACAGGCCGCCCGGGATCTGCACCTTGGCGAAGTAGGGGTAGTCGGCGACCAGCTTGTCGACCGCGGGACCGGTGATCGGCACCAGCTTGGCGCCGCAGGTGGTGGTCGGATCCTGGATGTTGGCGGCCGGGTGGCCGACGACGTAGGCGAAGCCGTCGATCTTGTTGTCGCACAGCGCGGCGCTGTGCTCGTCGGGCTTGAGCTCGGAGACCAGCGAGAAGTCGGCGTCGGACATTCCCATCGCCGGCAGCAGGATCCCCATGGTCGCGCGCTGGCCGGAGCCCGGGTTGCCGACGTTGAAGCGCTTGCCCTTGAAGTCCTCCATCTTGGCGATGTTGGCTTCCTTGCGCGACAGCACGGTCAGCGGCTCGGGGTGGAGACCGAACACGGAGCGCAGCTCGGTGAACGCACCTGCGTCCTTGAACTGGGCTTCGCCCTTCATGGCGTTGAACTGGATGTCGGACTGCGACACGCCGAAGTCGAGCTCGCCGGCCTTGATGGTGTTGACGTTGTACACCGAGCCGCCGGTGCTCTCGACCGAGCAGCGCAGGCCGTGCTGGGCGCGGTCCTTGTTGATCAGGCGGCAGATCGCGCCGCCGGCCGCGTAATAGACGCCCGTCACGCCGCCGGTGCCGATCGTGACGAACTTCTGCTGGGCGTGCGCGGGGGCGGCGCCGAGTGCTCCGGCGATTGCGAAGGCGGCAGCAAGGGCAGTCAGTTTTTTCATGAGGGCTTTCTCCGTGAAGATGGAAATCCGGCTGCCCGAAGGCGCGCCGACAGGGCGGAATCGGTGCTGCGGGTTGGGGCGAGGAGCCGAGGATGGCGGTGAAACCAGCCTTTGGCGCCCGTCCTGGATGTTCAAGCTTGGCACAAAAGCACCCCTGCCTGCACTCGGGATTTCCCGAAGTGCGCGGCAGGCGCTGATTTCCCGCGCCAGTTGCGACGCCTTGCGTGCCGCGGCGCGCTAAGATTCGCCCCCCGACGCCTTGCCGAAGACCCCGCTCATGCACGCCAGGACCTCACAGGATGCACTCCGGACATTGACCGACGCCGCCGGGCAGCGGCATGTGCCGGCCGGCCCCGATGCGCGCATCGTGTCGCTGGTGCCCTCGCTCACCGAGCTGGTCTTCGACCTCGGCCTGGGCGACCGCCTGGTGGGCCGTACCGGCTTCTGCGTGCATCCGCGCGAGGCGCTGCGTGGCGTGCCCAAGGTCGGCGGCACCAAGGACGTCAAGCTCGAACGGATCCGCGAACTCGCGCCCACCCACGTTCTGGTTAACATGGACGAGAACCGCCGCGAGACGGTCGACGCGCTTGCGGCCTTCGTGCCCGATATCGTCGTCACCCATCCCAACACGCCACAGGACAACCTGCCCCTCTTCGCGCTGCTCGGCGGCGTCTTCGGCGCCGAGGCCGCCGCCGCCCGGCTCGCCGACGAGCTGCGCGCCGCACTCGCCGAGGCGGCGGCGCTGCGCGCGACGCTGGCCGACGAGCGCGTGCTCTACCTCATCTGGCGCGAGCCCTGGATGACCGTCGCCCGCGACACCTACATCGCCGCCACGCTCGCCGAGGTCGGCTGGTACACCGTGCCCGCGGTGGAGGGCGGCGAGACCGGGGCGGCGCGCTATCCCGCCTTCGACTGGGAGGCGCCCTGGCTGGCCGATGTGGCGCGCGTGCTGCTGTCGACCGAGCCCTACCGCTTCCGTGCGGAACATCTGCCGGAGGTCGAGTCGCTCGCACGCCGTCCCGCGCTGCTGGTCGATGGCGAGATGGTGTCGTGGTACGGCAGCCGCGCCGCGCGCGGGCTGCGCTGGCTGATGGCGCTGCGGCGCGGGATGGCGTGAGTCGGCGGTTCAGGTCGGTTTTTCGTCCGGCTGCGCGAGCGTCTGCTGCATGCGTTCCGGGGTGAGGATGGCGAAGCGCTCGCGCACGAGGCGATGGCGCGCCAGGCGCAGCAGGGCCTTGTCGCGGGTGATCAGCGTCGCCATGCCGGCCGCACCGGCGATTTCGAGGAACTTCTGGTCGTCGGGGTCGCGACAGCCGGGGAGCGTCCCGGCGTCGGCATCGTTTGCCAGCACGGCGATGCGGGCGAGGTAGCGCGTGCGCAGGCCGTCCTGGCGGTCCGGATCCAGGCCGAACTGGGCGTAGGCAAGCACGCGGCGCAATTCTTCCAGCGCGTCTGCACGCGAGACCAGGCGGCACGATCCTGCGTCGATCCACGCACGTAGTGTCTCCAGCGCGGGGTCGCGGAACATCCAAAGCGCGAGCACCGTGTTGGTGTCGAGCACGAGGGTGGGCAGCAGGGCTGCTTGCGAGGAGGGCTCGGTCACGTTCGCAGTGGGTGAGCGGCGCCGCCGGCCAGGCGATGCAGCACGGTGAACGAAAGACGGGGAGGGTTCCCCCTCCCCGTCCTCATTGCGACGAAGCTCAGGCAGCGGCCTTGGCGTCGATGCGGATCTTCACGAAGCTGCCCGGGGCGTCTTCCAGCACCTCGAGCTTGCCCTTGACGGGATCGCGCGCCTCGGTCTGCTCACCGTCGTGTGCGGTGACCCAGGCCTGCCAGTCGGTCCACCACGAGCCCGGGTGCTGCTGCGCGCCTTCCAGCCAGGCGTCGGCGGTGTCGGCGAGCTTGGCGGCCGGGTTCAGCCAGTAGCCGTACTTGTTGGCCGCGGGCGGGTTCACGATACCGGCGATGTGGCCGGAGCCGCCGAGCACGAAGCGGGTCGGGCCGCCGAAGCGGCGGGCGCCCATGTAGGTGCTCTTCCACGGTGCGATGTGGTCTTCGATCGTGGAGATGAAGTAGCACGGCACCTTGATCTTGGAGAGATCGATCGGGGTGCCGTCGATCTCGACGCCGCCGGCCTCGATCAGGCGGTTCTCCATGTACATGGCGCGCAGGTAGAAGCTGTGCATGGCCGCCGGCATGCGGGTCGAGTCCGAGTTCCAGTACAGCAGGTCGAACGGGAACGGGTCCTTGCCGAGCAGGTAGTTGTTCACCACGAAGGACCAGATGAGGTCGTTGGCGCGCAGCATGTTGAAGGTGCCGGCCATCTCCGAGCCTTCCAGGTAGCCGCGCTCGAACATCTTCTTCTCGAGGCTGGAGACCTGGCCTTCGTCGATGAACACGCCGAGTTCGCCCGGGTCGGTGAAGTCGGTCATGGTGGTGAAGAAGGTCGCCGAGGCGATGCGCTTCTGGCGCTTGGCGGCGAGGTAGGCGAGCGTGGTCGCGAGCAGGGTGCCGCCCAGGCAGTAGCCCGCGGCGTTGACTTCCTTCTCGCCGGTCTGGCGCTCGATGGCGTCGAGGGCGGCGACGACGCCTTCCTTGACGTAGGCGTCGAAGCTCTTCTGCGCCAGGCGCTCGTCCGGGTTCACCCAGGAGATCACGAACACCGTGTGGCCCTGATCCACCGCCCACTTGATGTAGGAGTTCTTCTCGCGCAGGTCGAGGATGTAGAACTTGTTGATCCAGGGCGGCACGATCAGCAGCGGCTTCTTGAGGACCTTGTCGGTGCTCGGGGTGTACTGCAGCAGCTGCATCATGTCGGTCTGGAACACGACCTTGCCCGGCGTGGTGGCGACGTTCTTGCCCAGCTCGAAGGCCGAGGTGTCGGTCATCTTGACGCGCAGGTTGCCGCCGCCGTCCTCGACGTCGCGCAGCAGGTTGTTGAGGCCCTTGAGCAGGTTCTGGCCATGGCTCTTGACCGTCTCGCGGAAGACCTCGGGGTTGGTCATCGCGAAGTTCGACGGCGACAGCGCGTCGATGTACTGGCGAGTGTAGAAGGTGACCTTCTTCTGGGTCTGCTCGTCGAGGCCGTCGACGCCGCTGACGGTGTCGTGGATGTGGCGCGCGGCGATCAGGTAGGACTGCTTGATGAAGTCGAACAGGAAATGCTGCTCCCACTCCTCGTCCTTGAAGCGCTTGTCGCTCTTCTCGGGGGCGGCGACCGGCGCGGCGCTCAGGCCGGCGACGCGCATCATCGAGTGCTGCCACAGCGAGAAGTAGTCCCACACCAGGTTCATCTGGGCCTGGGCAAGTTTGTACGGGTTGGCCAGCAGCTTGGCCATCATGTCCATGAAGGCCTGGGCGATGCCGAGCTCGTCGGCGGGGGCGCTGACGCCCTTCTTGAGCTGGCGGTGCACGTGGTCGCTGATCAGGTGCGAGGCACGGCGGGCGACTTCGGCGTAGGTCTTGGCGACTTCCTGCGGGTCGGGCAGGTCGCAGGCGGGGGTCTCGTTGCTGGGTGCGGCCATCTTGTTCGGGCTCCTGTTTTGCGGCGGGGCGGTCTGTTGCGGACGATGTTACGAACAATGGGTGAAACGGATCAGGCCATCCGCATCGACGCGTCTCGAGAGGGTTCCCGTCTTCTCGAGATGGTTGAGGTGGGCGATCGCCTCTCCCATGGCGAACATGACCTGATGGGTGTCGAGCTCACGCGGAAATAGCGTCGGCAGCAATGCTGCGGCGCTTTGCGGCATGGCACAAGCCGCCAGAAGCACCTCGCAACGTTCGCGATGATGCTCGACGAGCTGCTCCACGCGTGCCCGGATACCCTTGAAAGGTTTGCCATGTGATGGTAGCACGAGCGTGTCGTCGGGCAAGGTGCAGAATTCCCGCAACGAGTGAAGAAACCAGCCCAGGGCGTCTCCATGTGGCGTTGCAGCATAGACGCTGACGTTGGTGGAGATGCGCGGAAGCAACATGTCGCCCGCGATCAGCACGCCGAGCTCGGCACAGTACAGGCTGGCGTGCTCGGGCGCGTGGCCGAAGCCGACGATGACGCGCCAGCTGTGGGCACCGATGCGCAGCTCGTCGCCGGCGAACATGCGCTCGTAGCGGCCCGGTACCTGCGGCGCGCCGACGCGATAGGCGTTGCCGCGTGTGAGCAGCGCGTCGCGGCGCATGTCGTCGAGGCCGTGGCGGCGGAACTGCTCGACCATGTCGGTGGCGCAGTAGCCCGGCAGCTGGTGCCACACCGCCTGGGCGGCGAAGAACTCGCCCTGGGTCATGTGGATCGCGGCATCGTCGCGCGCCGCGAGCCAGGTGGCCAGGCCGATGTGGTCGGGGTGGTGGTGGGTCACCACGACGCGGCGTAGCGGCCGGCCGTCCGCGGCGAGTACGGCGTTCCAGGCCTCACGCGTCTCCTCGCGGGCGAAGCCGCAGTCCACCGCGGCGAGCGCCTCGCCGTCGTCGAGCAGCCACAGGTTGATGTGGTCGAGCGCGAAGGGCAGGCGCATGCGCACCCAGCGCAGGCCGGGGGCGATCTCGATCGTGTGCCCGGGCGCGGGCAGGCTGTCGAAGGGGTATTCGAGGGGCGTCGGGCTGGCGGTGCTCATGGGGTCTCCTGTGTGGCGGCGGACTCGTCCGGTGCGCGGGTTCGCCCCCGCGCGCGCGGCGTTCCTGCGGTCGCGCGATTCCGGAATGCGATCGATTACGTTAACGTTAACGTATTGACAGGCATAATTACAGACTCGACGGAGACATGAAGATGCGCCCCGAAGCACCCCAGTTCCAGCCCCGCGACCCCGGCTACGCCGAGCGCGTGCGCGCGAGCTTCGCGCTGCAGCAGGCGATGAGCCTGATCGGCGCCGAGCTTCCCGTGGTCGAGCCCGGCTACACCGAGATCCACCTGCCCTTCAAGGCGGAGATCTCGCAGCAGCACGGCTTCATCCATGGGGGCGTGGTCGGCATGATCGCCGACTCGGCCGCGGGCTACGCCGCCAACACGCTGACCCCGGCGGACACCAGCGTGCTCACCGTCGAGTACAAGCTCAACCTCGTCGCCCCTGCCGACGGCGAGCGCCTGGTGGCGCGCGGCGAAGTGGTCAAGCCCGGACGCACGCTGATCATCACCAAGGCCGAGGTCTTCGCCATCCGCGAGGGCAAATGGACCTTGTGCGCGCTGATGCAGCAGACGATCATGGCCATGCACGGCAAGAAGGAGCGCGCCGCCTGAACGGCCGCCCGCAACGTTCCCCCGAGAGATCCGTCCCCGAACCTTCCCGGAGTCCCGCAATGCCTTCCCGCCTGTGCGCCCTCGGCGCCGACGACACCACCGAGCTCGAACATGTGCGCGGATTCTTCCGCCAATATGCCGCCTGGCTCGGCGTGGACCTGAGTTTCCAGGGCTTCGCCGACGAGATCGCCAACCTGCCGGGCGCCTATGGCGCGGCCGACGGCCGCCTGTTCTACGCCGAGGTCGACGGCCAGCCGGCCGGCTGCGTCGGCATCCGCCGCTTCTCCGAGGGCGTGTGCGAGATGAAGCGGCTCTATGTCGATCCCGCCTTCCGCGGCCGCGGCGTGGGGCGCAAGCTCGCGCTCGCCGCGATCAAGGCGGCGCACTTGTTCGGCTATCGCCGCATCCTGCTCGACACCGTCCCGTCGATGCGGATCGCGGTCAAGCTTTATCGCGAGCTCGGCTTCAAGGAAGTCCCCGCGTATTACCCCTCGCCGATCGAGGGCACGATCTTCCTGACCCTGGACCTGGAGAACTGGTCGGAGGACGAGGTCAACAACGAGAACCTCTTCCACCTCTTCGACTACAACCAGGCGTGGTCGCGCCAGATGCAGCAGATCGACCCCGGCTTCTTCGGCAAGCTGGCGCAGCTGCAGGCCCCGGAATACCTGTGGATCGGCTGCTCCGACTCGCGCGTGCCGGCCAACCAGATCGTCGGCCTGCTGCCGGGCGAGGTCTTCGTCCATCGCAACATCGCCAACGTGGTCGTGCACACCGACCTCAACGCGCTGGCGGTGATCCAGTACGCGGTCGATGTGCTGCAGGTGAAGCACGTCATGGTGGTCGGCCACTATGGCTGCGGCGGCGTCAAGGCGGCGCTCGAGCGCACGCGCGTGGGCCTCACCGACCTCTGGCTGCGCCACGTGCAGGACGTCCATGCGCGCCACCTGCAGGCGGTCGACAGCCTGGCGCCCGAACGCCGCTACGACCGCCTGTGCGAGCTCAACGTCATCGAGCAGGTCGCCAACGTGGCGCAGACCGTGGTCGTGCAGGACGCCTGGCGACGCGGCCAGCGCCTCACCGTGCATGGCTGGATCTACGGCCTGCAGGACGGCCTGATCCGTGATCTGGGCATGAACGTCAGCCGCCCAGACGATCTCATGCCGCGCTATGTCGCGGCCCTGGAGGCGCTCGGTAGCTGAGCGCCCCGCACAACGAATCGATCAACACCTACAACAAACCAAACAGGAGAGTCGCATGTCCGATCCCGTCGTCATCGTTTCCGTCGCCCGCACCCCGCTGGGCGGCTTCCAGGGTGACCTGTCCAGCCTCACCACGCCGCAGCTCGGCTCGACCGCGATCAAGGCCGCGGTCGAGCGCGCCGGCCTCGCGCCCGAGCAGGTGCAGGAAGTGATCATGGGCTGCGTCCTGCCCGCCGGCCTCGGCCAGGCGCCCGCCCGCCAGGCCGCGCTCGGCGCCGGCCTGCCGCTGTCGGCCGGCTGCACCACGATCAACAAGGTGTGCGGCTCGGGCATGAAGGCCACCATGCTGGCCCACGACCTCATCCTCGCCGGCAGCAACGAGGTCATGGTCGCCGGCGGCATGGAGTCGATGTCCAACGCCCCCTACCTGCTGCCGAAGGCGCGCGCGGGGTATCGCCTCGGCCACGGCCAGATGTTCGATCACATGTTCCTCGACGGCCTGGAAGACAGCTACTCCAAGGACCACAAGGGCCGCCTGATGGGCACCTTCGCCGAGGACTGCGCGAGCCACTTCGGCTTCAGCCGCGAGGCGCAGGACGAGTTCGCGATCGCCTCGACCACGCGCGCGCAGGCCGCGATCAACAACGGCGACTTCATCTGGGAGGTGGTGCCGGTCACGGTGTCCGGCCGCAAGGGCGACGTGGTGGTGGACAAGGACGAGCAGCCGTTGAAGGCGCAGATCGAGAAGATTCCCACGCTCAAGCCCGCGTTCAGGAAGGACGGCACGGTCACCCCGGCGAACTCGAGCTCCATCTCCGACGGCGCCGCCGCGCTCGTGCTGATGCGCAAGTCCACCGCCGACAGGCTCGGCCTCAAGCCGGTCGCCACCATCCTCGGCCACGCCACGCACGCGCAGGAGCCGCACTGGTTCACCACCGCCCCGGTGGGCGCGATGCAGAAGGTGCTGGCCAAGGCTGGCTGGACCACCGGCGACGTCGATCTCTGGGAGATCAACGAGGCCTTCGCGGTCGTCACCATGGCGGCGATGCACGAGATGAAGCTGCCGCACGACAAGGTCAACGTGAACGGCGGCGCCTGCGCGCTCGGCCACCCGATCGGCGCCTCGGGTGCGCGCATCCTGGTCTCGCTGATCGGTGCGCTGCGCAAGCGCGGCCTCAAGCGCGGCGTGGCCAGCCTGTGCATCGGTGGCGGCGAGGCCACCGCGATGGCGATCGAGGTCGATGCCTCGGTGGCCTGCGGCTGAAACTGACCGACGGGCACGGTGGCGCTCATGAGGCGGCCGTGCCTGCTCCAAGCAAGGACTTCTGAAAGGACAGCAGTGCAATGATTCTCACCCAGGAACAGGAACTCATCCGCGACTCCATGCGCGCCTTCGCGCAGGAGCGCCTGGCCCCCTTCGCCGCCGAATGGGACCGCAACCACACCTTCCCGCGCGAGGCGCTGAACGAGCTCGCCGAGCTCGGCGCGCTCGGCATGGTGGTGCCCGAGGAGTGGGGCGGCGCCGGCATGGACTACATGAGCCTGGTGCTCACGCTCGAGGAGATCGCCGCCGGCGACGGCGCCACCTCGACCATCGTCAGCGTGCAGAACTCGCTGCCCTGCGGCATCCTCAACCGCTTTGGCAGCGACGCGCAGAAGGAGGCCTGGCTGAAGCCCCTCGCCCGCGGCGAGAAGCTCGGCTGCTTCTGCCTCACCGAGCCGCACGTGGGCTCGGATGCCTCGGCAATCCGCACCAGCGCGGTGCGCGACGGCGACGAGTGGGTGTTGAACGGCGTCAAGCAGTTCATCACCACCGGCAAGCACGCCGACGTCGCCATCGTGTTCGCGGTCACCGACAAGGCTGCCGGCAAGAAGGGCATCACCTGCTTCCTCGTGCCGGCGAGCGCGCCCGGCTACCAGGTCGGCCGCATCGAGGAGAAGATGGGGCAGAAGGCCTCCGACACCACGCAGATCCTGTTCGAGGACTGCCGCATCCCGGCGGATTCGGTGGTCGGTGCGGAAGGCGAGGGCTACAAGATCGCGCTGTCCAACCTCGAGGCCGGCCGCATCGGCATCGCCGCGCAGTGCCTGGGCATGGCGCGCGCCGCGCTGGAGGCGGCGGTCAAGTACGCGCAGGAGCGCGAGAGCTTCGGCAAGCCGATCTTCGAGCACCAGGCGGTCAACTTCCGCCTCGCCGACATGGCGACCCAGCTCGAGGCCGCGCGCCAGCTCGTATGGCACGCCGCCAGCCTCAAGGACGCCGGCCGCCCCTGCCTCAAGGAGGCGTCGATGGCCAAGCTGTTCGCCTCCGAGATGGCCGAGCGCGTATGCTCGGACGCCATCCAGGTGCACGGCGGCTACGGCTACGTCACCGACTTCCCGGTCGAGCGCATCTACCGCGACGTGCGCGTGTGCCAGATCTACGAAGGCGCGAGCGACATCCAGAAGCTGGTGATCGGGCGCGCGCTGGCGGGCTGAGCCTGCACCGGCGCGAACTGTGGGCCGGCCTCTCCAGGCGGGGAGGTCGGCCTTGTGTTTTCTGCGGCCGCGGAAACCTTTTCCTGCGACGTCGTCGCCCGCCGTCGGCGATCCTCCCGGCGGCCGTGACCTGCGCCACGTCCACGGCGGCCCGGTTCGTGAGAACATCCGCTGCAGGAGCGTCGGACCGGGCCGTCGACGAGTGGCTTTGTGCTTGCAGGCCCGCGCGCACCGGAACGATTGAAGAACGATCAGCGAGGCGAGCGTCATGGAAGCCGTGTCCCCTGCAATGAATTCCGTTACCCGCGAGCTCATGCGGCCAGCCGAGCCGCGTCCGGCGCAGGCCGCCGAGCGCGAGCAGGCGGCGCGTGCGCAGGAGCCCGCAGCACGCGATGCCGCGGCGAGCCAGGCCGCGCAGCCGAGCGCGGTGGTCACGCTGAGCGCCGCGGCGCGCGCCGAGGGTGCGGCACAGCCGGCGCCGCCCGCGCAGGACGGTACGGTCGAGGCACGCGCGGTCGAGCAGGCCCGCGCCGCCGCCGCCAATGGCGACGTGCGCAACAACTACTCGGCGCAGCGCGCGCTGGCCTCCTACGAGGCCATGTCGCAGGTCGGCGCCAACAACGCCGCCGCGCGTCCGAGCCAGCCCGAGCAAGCCGTCGCGCCGGGCCAGCGTGAGCCGGGCGTGCTGCGCACCTGAGCCGCGGCAGCGTTGCGCACGGCCGCGGCGGGTTGGGCGCCGCAGGTCGGGCGTCGACTGGCTAGCACTGAGGGCCGACCATCATGTCCATCCAGGGTCTCGGTTCATCCGCCTCCGCAGCTTCCTGGCTCGGCGGGCAGGTTTCGCGCGAGCAGGCGCGGCGCAGCGCCGAACAGCTCGACGCGAAGGCGGCTGCGCTCGCGGCCGAGGCGGCGAGCGCGCGCGACGAGGCCGACACCGCGCAGCGCCGCGCCGACGAGCTCCAGACCCAGGCCGGGCAGGCGCGCACGCGCGCGGAGCTCGGCAAGCAGGCGGTGGCTTCGGTGCGCGGCATGGACCGTGCGGCGCAGGCCGTATCCGCCGCGGTCGGACGCGTGGGCGAGGCGGTCGCAGCCGAGCCCGCTCAGGGTGCGTCCGCGCCGGCAGCCGCGGGCGTGCGGGCAGGCGAGTCCGCCGGCGCCCAGTCCGCAGGCCTGTACACCGCCGCGGCTGGGATCCGGCCTGCGCTCTCCGTCCAGCCCGGGCAGCTCGTCGACCTGAAGGTCTGAGCCGCGTGCGGCAGGCGTCGCGTCCCCGTGCCCGCGCTCAGCCCCCGTCGTGCTTCGCAGCGAACTCCTCCGCCAGCTCCGGATATTCCTGCCTGAGCGTGTCGCCGCCTTGCCGCCACGCCGCGCAGCCGCCGACGAAGCCGACCGCGCGCCGGTCGGTCCATTTGCGCGGATCGGGCTCGGCGGCGAACTGGCGGGCGATCAGCGTCGGCCAGATTGCCTGGGTATAGGTGTTGCCGACCTGCACGAGCAGGTCGGTGAGGTGGGTGCAGCCTTGCACGCCGCCCACGCGCTCGCGCACCTCGCGCATGAAGCCCGCGCCGATCTGCAATCCGACCAGACGGCGATAGGCGGCCTGGCTTTCCGGACAGGCCGCCCAGGGCACGGTCTGCATCCGCGCCGCGACGTCGTGGATCATCGCGTCGTCGTCGATCAGCACCGCGATCGTGATGTCGTGGAGGGACTGCCCGGGTCGCACCATCGGACGCGAGCGGAAAGGCATGTCCTCGCCCTTCTCGTCGATCACCGTCGCCTCGATTTCCCACAGCCCGTCGCGGCGCCGAAAGGCCTCGCAGACGATGCGCCGCGTGTGCACCCGTTCCCGTTCGCTGCTTCCGAGCATGTCTTCCACCCATTCTCCGTCGTGCCGCCGCGACCAGTGCGCGGCGGCGCCTATACTGCCGTGGTCAGGCGGTGGACGATAACAAGAGACGGAGGAGGGTGAAAAGATGGATGTCGAACAATTCATGCAAGGCTACAAGAAGGCCTGGGAGGAGCGCGACGAGGCGCAGTTCTGCGCCCTCTTCGCGACCGACGGCGAATACCACAACACGCCCTTCGCGGTGCAGCGCGGCCATGCGCAGCTCGCCGCCTACTGGCAGCGCGTGAAGCTGCAGGAGGATGTGCAGGTGCGCTACGAAATCCTCGCCAGTGCGCCTGCCGGCGGCGTCGCGCACTGGCACGTCACCTACCAGGTGGCCTCGGAGGAGCTGTTCCGCATCTGGGCGCAGTCGACCGGCACCAACCTGGTCGCGCGCAAGCCCGGCGACCCGCTGCCGCGCATGGTGCTGGACGGTGTGCTGAAGGCGGAGTTCGACGGCGACCTCTGCCGGCGCTGCGACATCTGGTGGCACAGCATGCCGATGCAGGCGTGAGTGCTGCGGAAGCGGTTCCCGCCCGCACGGCAAAGCCGTCGGCACACAGGGCGCCACCCCGCTGGACTCGAGCCTGCGAGGTGGGTCGTCACCTGTCCTTCAGCAAGCCCTGCGGCGACGCGCGGCGATGCCGAGCAGCCCGATGCCGAGGAGGGCGAGGGCGCCTGGTTCGGGAATCGTAACCGGAGGCGCGGACGAAATCGCCCCGACGGCGTCGATGTCGGCGCCGACCGTCACGCCTGCCTTGTCGCCTTCGTTCAGGTCGTCGGTCAGGCGGACGAAGGAGAAGAAGTCGGTCAGGCCGAAGCCGAAGGCGTCGATATCGATACCGGAGGTGGCACCGAAGACCTTGCCGACGCCGTACCAGGTCGAGCCATCCTTGCTGATGTCGACGAAGGTGTCCTCGACGTCGGGACCGATCTCGAATATCCACAGGTCGAGGGCGTTATTGCCGCTGCCGGTCAACGAGTTGTCGGTGAATCGCAGGACGATCCTTCCGCCCGCACCCAGGCTGACATATTCCGGATCCTGCCCCTCCGGATAGTTTGGTACCCCCAGGGCCTGGCTGCTGTCCTGGTAGGGTGCGGTGGGCACGTTCCCACCGCCAAAGGACGGGGTGTAACTGACGACTGCGTCTGCGAACGACGCAGCGCCTCCCGGGAACTCGACTCCCTTGAAGAGGGCTGCGCTCGAACTCGCGCTCGCAAGAACGCCGACACACAGCGCCAGGGGCTTGAGGCCTGAAAGGAATTGCCGCGTTCTGCTCATGATGGCTTTCTCCGGTCGGACAGCGACCCGAAACTTCAAGCAGAATCGATGCCAGTTGATAAAAATCGTTTATTTTCAGGTGGGTGGGCAGGCTTGCGAAAGCAAGGCGGAGCGGGGTGTAAAAAATTCCGACACCCCTGGTGCCGGACATCTTGCCGACGGCAATCGGCCAGAGGCCCTCATGGCCGCGCGCACTGATCCTCCTTGTTTCCGCGCACGCGGTTGCCTCCCCCGGTGGGCCGGCGCTGGTTGGACTTGCACTGAAGGTTGCCGTCGACCCGGTTGTGAGCGATGCGGAGCGCACCGTGGTTGGCGAAGAGCTGAACGTCGCCGCCGACCGTGACCGAGTCCAGCCTGACCGCCCCGCTCCGTTCGAGCTGGATGTTGTCACCCACGCGCGAGCTGGCGACCATCGAGATCTGACGGGCGTCCTCGGCCTGAAGCTTGCCTTCGATCCGGACGCCGCGAGCGCTCAGGGTGGCCGCGCGGCCCACCACGACGTTGCCTTCGATGCGCGTACCGTCGAGTGTGCAGGTCTTGCCGGAGGGCACGCGCAGGTCGCCGTCGATCGACACATGGCCCATGCGACCGCTGCAGTCGACCGTGTCGGCGTGCGCGGGCGTGGTGAGGAGGGTGGCGCACAGCAGGAGGCTGGCGACATGCAAGGCGGTGGTCATGTTTGGATCCTGTCGAGGGAGGAGGGCAGGATTGCAGCGCCGACGTGCCGGATCGGTTGCCGATTCTAGAGGCCCGGCCCGGGGCGACGTGGCGCCGAGTCGTAACGGGATGCGATCGGCTTTACGGTACGTGTCGGCGAGCTCTCTCCAGGGGCTGGATCGCGCGATCGGGGGGCGAGGCTAGAATGCGCGTGACACTGCTTCCCAGGCGCCGCCATGCACAAGACTCTCGCCACCTTTTCCGACCTGAACACGCCGCCCGTTTTCGACTTCCCCCGCCCCGAGCGTCTCGTCGCGGGCAACCCGCAGCGCGCCACGTGGACCCGCTTCGAGCGCGACGGCATGTCCGCCGGGCTGTGGGGCTGCGAGCCGGGTGCGTGGCGGATCGCCTTTGCCGACGACACCGACGAGTTCTTCCACGTGCTCTCGGGCCGTATCCGCATCACCGACGAAGCCGGGCTCGCGCGCGAGTTCGGGGCGGGCGAGGCGTGCGTGATCCCGGCGGGCTTCAAGGGCGTGTTCGAGGTGCTGGAGACGGTGATGAAGCACTATGTGTTCGTGAAGCGCGGGGACATGCGCTGAGCGCTGGCGGGGCGGACACTCGCTCCCGCCGTCCCCGCACAGGCTCCCTCACCCTTCCCGGTGATCCAGGAGCCGTTTCTTCAGCGCCATGTGCTCGCGCAGGACCTGGCCATAGGCCACCTGGAGATCGCCCACGACCCGATCCAGCAAGTTCAGCGCTTCGGTCCGCTTCGCCGCAGTCGGCTGCTCGCCCGCGAAGATCGCGCCCAGGCCGACGAGTGCGCAGCCTCGCGCCGCATTCGGGAGCGGGCGGGCGCCGTCGAGGAGCACCTTGCGCATGAATTCCGAGCCCCGGGTGTATTCGACGATCCGCGTGATGAAGCTGCCGAACAGGGGATCCTTGCGGAAGTCCTGCAGGGCGTCGAGCTTCAGGCGCAGCTGCGCCCAGAACAGCATGTCCTCGCCGATCTTCTTCAGCACGGGATGATCCCCGTCCAGGGGGACGTTCGCGTCTTCGACCAGTCCTCGATAGCGCTGAAAGCATTCGAGGTAGTTCTGATGCACTTTCTCGAAGTCGTCGAGCGCGGGGCCGACGAAATCCTCGTAGAGCCGCTGGTCGGAGTGCTGGCGCTGCTCGACCAGCCGGATGCACTCGCCGACCATCCTGCCCACCAGCTCCACGAGCGCGTCGGCCTCGCCCCGCGCGGACGACGTTCCCTGCGTGCCTTCGCTCTGCTGCCGGGCGACGGCGACGCTGACCGCCGCGGCCAGCTCGTCGGTCGTCCTGAAGAAGCTCACCACCCGGTCGCGGCAAAGCTCCGTGCGCAGGGATTCGATGCGCTCGAGGTCGCGGTCCATGAGCTTCCTGGACCACGGCGCGTCCTCGTGCAGCAGGAAGAGCAGGCAGGGCTTGCGGCAGCGCTCGGCCTGGCGGAACTCCAGCTCGGTGATGGAGCGCTCCTGCTGCGGCGGGATGTAGCCGTAGCTCCAGGCGAAGAGCCCGATGTAGAGGTCGGACGCGGCCACGTCGGCGAGGCATTGGTCGAGGGGGCGCTGGTCGGAGGAGACGTAGTCCTCCATCGCCACCACGTCGTGCCCCATCTTGCGCAGCACCCGGTAGACCGCCGCGCGTGCCTCGGCGAGATCCTTGTAGGTCGAGGACAGGTAGATCTTCGCCATGCGTCGCCTCCTGGGGATGTGTGCCGCGCGCCCCCCGGCGAGCGCGTATGGATTGCCGGGGGCGAGGGCCGATGAGTTCAGCGTAGTCGGGGCGCGCTTCGTGCGCGAGCGGCCTGCTTGCCGTGCCCTGCTCCGCCTGGGGCCTGCTTCTCGGGCGGCTCACTCCCCGGCGTGCACCGCGGCGAACTTGCGCTCCATTTCGCGCCGCATCGCCCGGCGCACTTCCGCTGCGGCGAAGCGCCTGCGTTCATCGGGCGTCTGCGGCGACAGCGCCGGCACCTTCGTCGGCCGGCCTTCGTCGTCCACGGCGATCATCGTGAAGAAGCAGCTATTGACGTGGCGCACGACCTTGGCGCGGATGTCCTCGGCGACGACCTTGATGCCGACCTCCATCGACGAGTTGCCGGTGTGGTTGACCGAGGCGAGAAAGGTGACCAGTTCGCCGACCTGGATGGGCTGGCGGAACATCACCTGGTCGACGCTGAGCGTGACCACGTAGTGCCCGGCGTAGCGGCTGGCGCAGGCATAGGCGACCTGGTCGAGCAGCTTGAGGATGGCGCCGCCGTGGACCTTGCCCGAGAAGTTCGCGGTGTCGGGCGTCATCAGGACGGTCATGGTGAGCTGGTGGGCGGGGAGGTCCATGGCGCTGTCTCGTGCGAGTGAGTGGGGAGCGGCCCGCGTCGGTCCGGGCAGGCGCGCGTCGGTGCCGCAGGCGGGCGGCGTGAGCCGGGGTGGGGCAGTGTGCGCCGCCGACCAGGCGGGGCGCAAGGCGGCCGCCAAGGCGGTGATCGTCCCCGCGCAGGGGCGTTCGCGGGCGCACCCACGGATCCTGCTTGTTCCGTGCGCGCCCGGTCTGGCTACGGCGCCAACCCTGCGCCCATCCGGTATGCGCTCGGCGTCACCCCCGCCCACTCCCGGAACGCGCGCGCAAAGCTCTTCTCGCTGTCGAACCCCACCGCGGCGGCGATCTGCTTGACCGGCTTCGTCGTCTGCAGCAGCAGCTTCACCGCGTGCTCGCGTCGCGCCGCGTTCTTCAGGCGCTGCAGCGACACCCCTTCTTCCTTGAGCTGGCGGTGCAGGGTGCGTACCGACAGGTTGAGCTGCGCGGCGACCTCCTCGGCGGTGTGGGCGGCGGCGGGGTTGGCGGCGAGCACTTGGCCGACGCTGTGCACCAGCAGGCGGTCGCGGCGGTATTGCAGCACGGTAAGGGGCAGCGCGCGCTGCAGCATGGCCTGCAGCGCCTTTTCGTCGCGGCGCACCGGCAGGGCGAGATAGCGCGCATCGAAGCGGATGCCGGCGGTCGCTGCGGAGAAACGCGCCGGGCCGGTGAAGAGGTAGGTGTAGGCGTCGGCGTGGGCCGGTGCGGGGAAGGGGAAGGCGGCCTCTCCGAGCGCGATGCGCGAATCGACCAGCCAGCAGGCGTAGCCGAGCAGGTAGCGCAGCGTGCTGACCAGGCAGAACTCGCGCAGCTCGCCGAGTTCGGCGTGTTCGGCGACGCGGATCGTGGCCGTGCCGCCGCGTTGCGCGAGCTCGAAGACGATGTCCTCGGTGAGCAGGCGGTGGTGGCGGCACCAGCGCTTGAGCGCGACCTCCAGGGTCGGCGAGCTCAGCGAGGCGCGGCACAGCATGCCGTAGCTGCCCCAGGGCAGGCGGCGCGAGAACCAGCCCAGCGCCTCGTCGTCGAGCTCCTGCATGGCCAGGCCGGAGAGCAGCTCCATCTGCGCCGCGGTGACGCGCGCGGCGGGATCGTCCAGCAAAGCGGGCGGGATCTGCGCCTGCGCCAGCGCCCTGGCCGGATCCATGCCCCGCAGCCGATACCCGGCGGCGATCGCGCGGATGAAGGCGATCGGCGTGGCGGCGCGGCCGCGGGTGAGCTCGGCGGGTGAGGGGGCGAGGATCTTCATGTGCCGGAATGCTAGCCCGCGTGGCACGAATTGCAACCTTGATGGCACTCGTCGGGCACGCAGGGCGATTAATCTCGCTCCATCCGCGGGCAGGCGACGTCCATAATGGATTTTCCGCGTGGGTCCGCCACGCCTTGCCCGCTGCGCCAGGACAACCTCGAGAAGGAGACACCCCATGAACGTGCCCAGCCTGAACTTCAACCTCGGCGAGACCATCGACGCCCTGCGCGACACCCTGCAGGCGTTCTGTGCCGCGGAGATCGCCCCGCGTGCGGCCGAGATCGACCGCACGAACGAGTTCCCCGCCGACCTGTGGAAGAAGCTCGGCGACCTCGGCGTGCATGGCATGACGGTGAGCGAGGAGTACGGCGGCACCGACATGGGCTACCTCGCCCACATCGTGGCCATGGAGGAGATCTCGCGCGCCTCGGCCTCGGTGGGCCTGTCCTATGGTGCGCACTCCAACCTGTGCATCAACCAGATCCGCCGCAACGGCACCGAGGCGCAGAAGCAGAAGTACCTGCCCAAGTTGATCTCGGGCGAGCACGTGGGCGCGCTGGCGATGTCCGAGCCCAACGCCGGCTCCGACGTGGTGTCGATGAAGCTGCGCGCCGACCGCAAGGGCGACCGCTTCATCCTCAATGGCAGCAAGATGTGGATCACCAACGGCGGCGACGCCGACACCCTGGTGGTCTATGCCAAGACCGACGTCGCCGCGGGGCCCAAGGGCATCACCGCCTTCATCATCGAGAAGGGGATGAAGGGCTTTTCCCACGGCACCCACCTCGACAAGCTGGGCATGCGCGGCTCCAACACCTTCCCGCTGTTCTTCGACGACGTCGAGGTGCCGGTGGAGAACGTGCTCGGCGGCGAGGCCAACATCGGCCGCGGCGTGCAGGTGCTGATGAGCGGCCTGGACTACGAGCGCGCGGTGCTGTCGGGCGGCCCGCTCGGCATCATGGCGGCGTGCATGGATGTGGTCGTTCCCTACATGCACGAGCGCAAGCAGTTCGACACCCCGATCGGCGAGTTCCAGCTCATGCAGGGCAAGATCGCCGACCTGTATTCCACCTGGAGCGCCTGCCGCGCCTACGCCTATGCGGTGGGTCAGGCCTGCGACCGCGCCGATCACGCGCGCACGCTGCGCAAGGACGCCGCCGGCGTCATCCTCTACACCGCCGAGAAGGCCACCTGGATGGCTGGCGAGGCGATCCAGGCGCTGGGCGGCGTGGGCTACACCAACGAATACGCCACCGGCCGCCTGTGGCGCGACGCCAAGCTGTACGAGATCGGCGCCGGCACCAGCGAGATCCGCCGCATGCTGATCGGCCGCGAACTCTTCTCCGAGACCCGTTGAGCGGAGCCGCCCCCATGAGCGTGATCAAATCCGGCATCAATACCCGCAGCGCCGACTTCCAGTCCAACGCCGCCGCCATGCGCGGCCTGGTCGGGGACCTGCGCGCCAAGGCCGCCGAGGTCAGCCTCGGCGGCGGCGAGGCGGCGCGCGCCAAGCACACCGCGCGCGGCAAGCTGCTGCCGCGCGACCGCGTCGGCCACCTGCTCGACCCCGGCACGGCCTTCCTCGAGATCGGCCAGATGGCGGCCTACGGCATGTACGACAACGACGCGCCCAGCGCCGGCGTGATCGCCGGCATCGGCCGCGTGCAGGGCATCGAATGCATGATCGTGGCCAATGACGCCACGGTGAAGGGCGGCAGCTACTTCCCGATGACGGTGAAGAAGCACCTGCGCGCGCAGGAGATCGCCCAGGCCAACCGCCTGCCCTGCATCTACCTGGTCGACTCGGGCGGCGCCAACCTGCCGACGCAGGACGAGGTGTTCCCCGACCGCGACCACTTCGGCCGCATCTTCTTCAACCAGGCCAACATGTCGGCCCAGGGCATCCCGCAGATCGCGGTGGTGATGGGCTCGTGCACCGCCGGTGGGGCCTACGTGCCGGCGATGTCGGACGAGGCGGTCATCGTCAAGAACCAGGGCACGATCTTCCTCGGCGGCCCGCCGCTGGTGAAGGCGGCCACCGGCGAGGTGGTGAGCGCCGAGGACCTCGGCGGCGGCGACGTGCATACGCGCATCTCGGGCGTGGCCGACTACCTCGCCGAGAACGACAGCCACGCGCTCCACATCGCGCGCCGCATCGTCTCCAATCTCAACCAGCGCAAGGAGGTCGAGCTGGCGCTCGCCGACAGCGAGGAGCCCGCCTACGACCCCGAGGAGATCTACGGCATCATCCCCGCCGACCCGCGCAAGCCCTACGACGTGCGCGAGGTCATCGCGCGGGTGGTCGACGGTTCCCGCTTCGACGAGTTCAAGCCGCGCTACGGCACCACCCTGGTCACCGGCTTCGCCCGCCTCTACGGCTACCCGGTGGGCATCGTCGCCAACAACGGCATCCTGTTCGGCGAGTCGGCGCAGAAGGGCGCGCACTTCGTCGAGCTGTGCGGCCAGCGTGGCATCCCGCTGCTGTTCCTGCAGAACATCACCGGCTTCATGGTCGGGCGCAAGTACGAGAACGGCGGCATCGCCAAGGACGGCGCCAAGATGGTCACCGCGGTGGCCACCGTCCAGGTGCCCAAGATCACCATGATCATGGGCGGCAGCTTCGGCGCCGGCAACTACGGCATGTGCGGCCGCGCCTACTCGCCGCGCTTCCTGTGGATGTGGCCGAACGCGCGCGTCAGCGTGATGGGCGGCGAGCAGGCCGCGAGCGTGCTCTCCACCGTGCGCCGCGACGGCATCGAGGCCAAGGGTGGCACCTGGAGCAAGGAAGACGAGGAGGCCTTCAAGGCGCCGATCCGCGAGCAGTACGAGGTCCAGGGCCACCCCTACTACGCCACCGCCCGCCTGTGGGACGACGGCGTGATCGACCCCGCGCAGTCGCGCCGCGTGCTCGGCCTGTCGCTGTCGGCCACGCTCAACGCGCCGATCCCGCAGACGAAGTTCGGCGTGTTCCGGATGTAATGCAGGGAGGCGAGGTCTAAGATGGCTATATGGATAGCCATTTAAGGAGGCGCAGATGATCTCGATTGCCGATGCGAAGAACCGCTTGCCCGCGCTGATCCATCAGGCCGAAGCGGGTGAGCCGGTCACCATCACCCGCCGCGGCAAGCCGGTGGCGGTGGTGCTTGCGGTCCAGGAATACGAACGCATGCGCGTCGCGACGACCGCGCGCCCGTCGTTCTGGGATGTCGTGCAGGAGGTGAGAGCGAAGCTCGCTGCCGAGGATGCGTTTCCTGACTGGACGGACGAAGAGATCGACAGCTGGCGCGACAGGACGATCTACGAGCCGCGCTGCGATTTCAGCGGACCCGAATATGACTGGGCCGGGGGCGTTGCAGACGACTCGGAAGGGCCCGATGTGAAACAAGAGCGTGCGTGATGGGGGTGTCGGTTCTGCTGGATACCAATGTGCTGTCCGAATTGCTCAAGCCGCGGGTTGATCCTGGGGTTGTGCGTCGTTTTTCGCGTGATGGAAACGACTGCGCGATCGCGTCGGTCGTTTGGCACGAGTTGCTGTGTGGCGCCTTGCGCGCCCCGAGTGTCGGGCGGGGGGAGATGCTGGTACGGGCTTGTCGTGACATTGTCATCGGCTCCGGCATGCAGATATTGCCGTACGACGAGACTGCAGCCACCTGGCACGCAAGAGAGCGTGCCCGCCTCCTTGGGCTCGGGCGGCCGCAGCCCTACCCGGATTGCCAGATCGCCGCCATCGCTGCCACCCGGAACCTGACCTTGGTCACGCGCAATACGCGCGACTTCGAATGCTTCGACGGGCTGAGACTGGAGAACTGGTTCGAAGCCGGAAAGGACTGAAACGCCCCTTGAGGCGAGGAGACACGATGTACGAAACATTGGAAATTCAACGGAAAGCCGGCGTGGCGACGATCTGGATGAACCGTCCGGACGTGCACAACGCCTTCAACGCGCAGCTGATCGCCGACCTCACGACGGCCTGCATCGAACTCGATGCCGACGACGCGGTGCGCGCGGTGGTGCTCGCAGGGCGGGGAAAAAGCTTCTCGGCCGGCGCCGACCTCAACTGGATGAAGGCCGCCGGCGAGGCGAGCGAGGCGGAGAACTTCGCCGATGCGATGAAGCTCGCCGGCATGCTGCGCACCCTGGCCGAGATGAAGAAGCCCACGATCGCGCGCGTGCATGGCGCGGCGCTGGGTGGCGGCATGGGCCTGGCGAGCGCCTGCGACATCTGCATCGCCGGGGACAAGGCCGTGTTCGCCACCTCCGAGGTCAAGTTCGGGATCATCCCCTCGGCGATCAGCCCCTACGTGATCCGCGCCATCGGCGAGCGCCAGTCCTATCGCTACTTCCAGACCGCCGAGCGCATCGGTGCGGCGCGCGCCGCCGAACTGGGGCTGGCGCACGAGGCAGTGGCGACCGATGAACTGGACGCCAAGGTGAGCGAAGTGGTCGAGGCCCTGCTGCAGGGCGGGCCGAAGTCGCAGGCCGCGGCCAAGGACCTGATCCGCGCGGTGGCCAACCGGCCGGTGAGCGACGCGGTGGTGGAAGACACCGCGCGCCGCATCGCCAGCCTGCGCGCCACCCCCGAGGCCAAGGAGGGCCTGGCCGCCTTCCTCGACAAGCGCCCCGCAGCCTGGATCGCACAGGGCTGAACGGTGCACGGTGCGCGACCTGCATCCGTCGCGCGCAATGAAGGGTTTGCAGGACCGGGGAGACCGCCATGGACGCCTATGCCTGGAGCAGCTGGCCCACCGAGCTCACCGCGTTGCTCGACTGGAGCGGCGTGCCGCTCGACATGGCCTCGCTCGCCGCGCTGGCGGCGGGCCTGGGCTGGGCGAGCGGGCTGCGGCTGTATGCGCTGGTGTTCGTGCTCGGTGCGCTTGGCCGCTTCGGCGGCGTGCAGCTGCCGGGCGGGCTGGAGGTGCTGACTCACCCGCTGCTGCTCGGGGTGTCCGGGGTGATGCTGCTGGCGGAGTTCTTCGCCGACAAGCTGCCCTGGTTCGATTCGATGTGGGACGCGGTGCACACCTTCATCCGCATCCCGGCAGGCGCGGCGCTGGCGGCCGCGGTGATGGGCGACCAGGCCGGCGCAGTGCAGCTTGCGGCGGCGCTGGCCGGCGGCACCCTGGCCGCGGGTGCGCACTTCGCCAAGGCGGGGGCGCGGGCGGCGATCAATACCTCGCCCGAGCCGGTAAGCAACGTCACCACCTCGCTCGGCGAGGACGCGATGTTCGCCGGCGGGCTGTGGATGCTGTTGCAGGAGCCGCTGTGGTTCCTGGT